>OGFC01000336.1_pt1 | contig 47733 bp, 46 predicted proteins | sample 1570841 | NCBI WGS metagenome assembly OGFC01 (sample SAMEA2582137, study PRJEB24529) | metagenome | biome: Human gut stool | place: China | collected 2011 | reverse complement strand
GATATGAGTCTGACCGGCCCAAGACCGTACCTTCCTGGGGAACGTAAGGATATGGGTATTTATTATGACTATGTGATTGGCTGCAAGCCCGGGCTGACCGGCATGTGGCAGACGCACGGACGAAGCGACATCAGCTTTTCGGATCGCTTGAAGATGGATGAGTATTATTATAAAAACTGGAGCCTAAAGCTGGATATGACGATTCTTGTCAAAACGATCAAGACCGTATTTCGCGGGGATGGGGCAAGATGATGAAGCCATGGTATGTACTGTATGTGATGGGAGGCAGAGAAAAAAAGATATTGGAGCTTTTAAATCAACAGGATGGTATAAAAGCATTCACTCCTTTAAAGGAAGTGATACATCGCATACAGGGGAAGCGGGTGATCGTGAGGAAGCCGTTGTTTCCTTCCTATGTGTTTGTAGAAACAGAGCTGACTCCGAACGGGTTTCAACAAGCACTGCTTCAATACCGCTCGCAGATTCGTGGTATTTTGAAGGAACTGAAGTACGAGGATGATGTCAGTGCTTTAAGCTTAGAAGAAAGAGCTTATCTGGAAGGTCTTATGGACGAGGAGCACAATGTCCGATTATCAAAGGGTGAAATTCTCGACGGAGAGGTCATCATTACAGAAGGTCCATTAAAGGGCTATGAAAGCAATATTATACGAATTGACAGACATAAACGTCGTGCTATCCTGAATGTTCGCATGAACGATCAGGCGATGCAGGTGGACGTTTCTCTGGAAATAGTGAAAAAGATCGAATCTCAGAAGTAATAGTTGTTGAGGCACTTTATGGAGAGGTTCAGGATACAGTCAACCATTCAACACTGCAGGTGGGGGAAGGGGAGAGTGTATCCTTTTTTATGTAAGATTCTCGCCTCAAAAGAAGAAAGCAAAGGAGAGAAATTAGTGGAAGATTTACAGAAGAGCATAGAACAGAATGAAGAAATAGAAATAGACCTGGGAAGACTGCTGCGGCAGTTGAAGAAAAAGATGTCCTTTATCATCGCAGTGACAGTGATTGCAATTGTCATTTCCTTATTGGTGACGAAGTTTCTGATTCCAAAGAAATATGAAAGCATGGCAAGGATTTATCTGAAGCCGAATATCACGGAAAGTGGAACGATTGATTACAATACACTGACCGCCAATTCAAAAATGGTAAACAACTATGTCCTGATGCTGCAGGGGAACAGCCTGCTCGAGGATGTCACGGAGAAGCTAAAGCTGGAGGATGAGGCATTGGTTAAAAATTCCTTGAGCGTCAGCAATGAAGCGGATAGTGAAATCATTACAGTAAGTGCACGGACGAAGGATGCGAAGATGTCAAAGGATATCGTAAATACGACGGTGAATCTGTTTTTTGAGAGTATGAAGGATAAGCTGGATATCAAGAATATGACCATCCTGGATGCGCCGCAGGTGAATGAGACACCGGTATCTCCGAGCTTAAAGATGAATCTGTTGATCGGAGCACTGCTTGGTATTATGGTGTCCTGTGGCTTTGTGACTATTCAGTTTCTGCTGGATAAGCGGCTGCATACGAAGGAAGATGCGGAATCTTATTTAGAAATACCGGTACTGGCAGAGATTCCATTTCTGGAGGATTAGTGTATGAGCTTCATTGATCTGCATTGCCATATGGCATGGGATATCGATGATGGTATTGATAGCCGTGAAGAAGCAGAAAAGGCGTTACAGCAGGCCAAGGCGGATGGAATCGTAACGCTAGCGGCAACACCGCATTTCATACCCGGAGCTCAAAAGGAAGCGGATGTAAGAGAAATGAATCAGCGAATCCGGGAGCTGAAGGAGCTTGGAAAGGGATATGGCGTCACGATTTATAGCGGCTGTGAGATGTTTCTGAATGATAGTTATCTGGATATGATTGATGGGAAGTATTACAACACGATCAATGAAGGCCGTTATCTATTGTGTGAGTTTGATGTCCGCAAGGATATTGAAAAGAATAGCTATGCGGATGAACAGCTGTATGAATTGTCGATCAGAGGACTGACTCCCATGATAGCGCATGCGGAGCGGTACTTTCATAAGGATATCGACGTACATAGAGTAAAGGAATGGATGAACAGCGGCTATGTGATTCAGATGAATCGAACGAGTCTTTTGGGAATGCATGGTTCACAAATTCAGAAAAATGCCAGACGGCTGTTGCAGGAAGGGCTGGTGCACATCGTTGCGAGTGATGCACATCGTGCCAGTGGAAATCGTATTTGTAGGCTGAGTGATGTATATCAGGAAATCGTAAAGGTATCTGGTACAGCGAGTGCAGAGCTGCTCTGTACCATCAATCCACAGCATATCCTTCGAGACGAGGATGTGGAATGTATGGCGGTAAGGAAAAAATCCTGGTTACAGCGAATGAGGAGGAGATGATGAAATGGAACGAAAGATAGCACCAAAGCGGAGTGATCCGAAAAAACATACAAAGAAGAGTCAGTTTGACAATATGGAGGTATACCGTCAGCTGCGAACCAATATTGAATATTCATCTTTTAATAAGGATATCCAGGTGATTTGTGTAACCAGCTCAAATCCTGCAGAGGGAAAAAGCTCGGTCGCAAGCAATCTGGCAACAGTGGCGATCGCAAAGTACGAGAAGGTCCTGTTGATTGACTGTGATTTGCGTAAGCCGGTGCAGCATAAGATCTTCAAGGTTTCGAATAAGCTGGGAATCAGTAATCTGATGAAGGATAAGTCTGAGGTTGATCTTGAAATCGGAGGTTATTTTCAGAAGTTTAAGGATAACAGTACGGATGGTAAGCTGTATGTGTTGACCAGTGGAAAATCTGTTCCGAATCCACAGGAGATGCTGGCGAGTGAGCGCTTCAAGGAGCTGATTGAGAAATTCCGTGAGATGTTTGATTACATCATCATAGATTGTCCGCCATTGAATGCGGTAGCGGATGCGATTCCGGTATCGAGTATCGTTGATGGAACGCTGTTTGTAGTATCAGCGATGGATACGGATAAGAGTGAAGCGAAAAATGCGTTGACGATGCTGCAGAGAAATGGTGCGAATGTATTGGGGTGTGTGCTGACGAAGGTCGATATTACATCGAAGTCGTATTACAGCTATTACGGAAATTATAGTTAGCAGGTTTAAGGGAAAGATCATGTGATCGGGATGAGGTGAGTTGATGAAGTATTTCTATGCATATGCTACAACGGAAGCTGAATGCGAAGCCATACGTACTATGGTATTACATTCAAATTTGAATATACAGGAAGCTTTTATTTACATAGATAACAATAGGTATGATGCGTGGGAACAGCTGATTGCTACTTTGAAAATGAAGGATGAGCTTTATGTTTACAGGCTTTCGTCAATTACAGCAGATGGAAATACACTCTTTGTCCATCTAACACATCTAAAGGATAAGGATATAACGATAAAGCTTCTGGATGGCACTGATTTGAATGTTGAACAGATGTTGAATCTCATTGATTTTGTCAGGGATACACAGCGAAAGCAGATATATGATAAGCAAATGGAGGGAATCCAGAGAGCTCTGGAGAAAAAGCGAAAAGGGGAAGGGGATTATGGCCGCCCTAAAATAACGCTGCCTGCTGATTTCGAAGCCAATATCAAAAAAATCATGCGAAAAGAAATGAAGCATGAGGATTATCGGGAGAGGTTAGGTTTCAAGCGTTCTACCTATTTTAAATTTGTCAAGGATTTGAAGGATTCCTGGAAGCAGCAGGAGCTGGAGAGGAGTCTGAGAAAAGATGGAAAATATTAAAAAGTATGGGAAGCATGTATGCTGGATCGTAATGGTTCTGGCAGCGGCATATTTGTTATGGAGTCTGTACCGGTTCCATATTTTGCCATTGAAATATTATATACCGATTCTTGTTGTAATCTTATTGATTATCGGTGCGGTTATCTATTGTATCCTTGGGAAAAAAACAAACAGGGTTACAAAAATTCTAGGATGTATTCTTTCCATCGTCCTTTGTGTTTGTATGCTGTTTATGAACGTTAAGGTCATAAATAAGGCACAGGAAACGGTGAAGGCTGTCAGTAACGGCGATATCAAGACGACAGAGATTTCTGTACTTGTGAAAAAGGACAGCAGCTATAAGGATATTAAAGATTTGGATGGAAAGCAGTTTGGTATATTGAAAACGATCGATCGTGAGAATACGGACTTCATGTTGAACCGCTTAAGCTCACAATTTACAAATGAGATATCAAAAATCGAGTATAAGGAATTCAAGGATGAACTGCAGGGATTGCTGGAAGGCAATACGGATGCCATCATTATGAATGAAGGTATGCGGGATGCGTTCAACATCATTGATAACAGCTTTGAAAGTGAAACTAGAGTTATCTATACGCTGGATCGTAAGGAAGTATTGAAGAACTTGAAAGCGAACAACATCACAAAGGATTCGTTCATTGTGTATATCTCAGGAATCGATACGAATGGTTCGATATCAAAAACAAGCCGAAGCGATGTTAACATGCTCGCGGCTGTGAATCCAAAGAAGAAGGAATTATTATTGGTATTCATACCGCGTGATTATTATGTGCCGTTGCAGTGTCCAAATGGCAGCTGTGAAACAGGTGCGATGGATAAGCTGACACATGCGGGATTGTATGGGGTGGAAACTTCGCAGGCTACACTAAGTAAATTGTTTGATATCAAGATTAATTACAATGTGCGACTGAATTTTGATACATTAACGACCATGGTGGATGCATTGGGTGGAATTGATATTTATTCGGATCAGGATGTAGAACTGCTGCATGGCAAGGGATGTAATATCAAAAAAGGTACACAGCATGTAGATGGTAGATGTGCGTTAGGATTTGCCAGAGAGCGCTATGCATATGAAACAGGAGATCGTCATCGTGGAGAGAACCAGCAGCAGGTGATCGAAGCAATGTTGAAGAAATTCACAAAATCAAATGTCATCAAGAATTATGAAAGCATCATGAATGCAATACAGGGAATGTTTCAGACGAATATGACAACGGATGAAATCACTGCACTGATACAGATGCAGATTGATGATATGGCTACATGGAAGGTCACAAGCATTAGTGCGGATGGTACGGGAGATATGCTGCCTACGTATTCGTTTGGCAGTCAGCCGTTGTATGTGATGCATCCAAAAGATAAGACGATTTTAGATATTAAGAAAGCTTTATTAGAGCTACAGTAAAATGTAAATGATGTAAAGGTTTCATCTTGGATTCTATAAAGAATGAAACAATATTGATAATCCGGTTGGAATGGTCAAGATTCAGACACAGACAGTAAATTGATTTAGGCTATGTTGTAATAGCTACACTTATAAATGTCTACTCAACAAATCGCAGCAGCGTAACATGGTCGAAAACGACCTGTTTTTCATATAATATAGTGCAAATCTGCTACATGATGCCTTGATAGATGAGGGCGAAACAGGGGACTGACGTACATATTAACGAAAAAAGTATGGAACGAAAGCTAGATTTGAACACAGCGGCGGGGGAAGCAGTGGAAAATGTGCTGAAACCAATAGGGAGCATATTCAATGATAATTACATCAAAATCCATAAGCTTATCGCCTACTTCGCTAAACTATTGTTGGTACACTATAAGAACAATAGTGACTCCTATTTTGTAACAGTTTGTTGAATAATGATAATAGTTGGTTTCTATTTCGCAAAATAGCTGTTGAGTAGAGAGGGGATAAGGAGAATAAGTACATGTCGCTGAGTGATGGAATAGTATTTTCTTCATGTTATCCATAGGTAATGGAGAATGTCTGTAACTGCAAAGAGCGATTATGTACGGCAGAATCACTGCAAATAGAGTGTCTGAAGCACTGTGAGAAATTGGTCTATTCTTGGTCGCGAGTTTATTGCCGTGCCTGTCTTTCGTGTTATGGTGGAGACACCGAATCATGACTAGAATTATATTGACAAAGTGGTGGTCAGTTTAATCTATAAAGTCTAATTGTAGCATAAATTAGGGGAGTGTTTTATTACATAATCTAGAAGAAAAACCTATGAGTGGAATCGTTGATTTTACAGGAAACAGACATGCAGAACCAATCCTATTGATGTACTGACTAAACAGAAAAATATAGAGGATATAATTCAACTGGAGTGACTGTCCATGACGGGATGCTCTGATACAGGTTGTGAAAGCAAAAGGATGTATATCCATTTGATGGAGAAAATATATAATAGCAAGACCAACGTCCATCCTCATGTTTTTGATAATTGTACTCGCTCAGGTTTTAGTGTAGATGATCTAAGGTCACTTGTGTGCATAACGGAATCATCGAGAACAATACAATCTGAAAGAAAAGCTGCTGAAACACGGCGATACGTTTTACAGCCAAGACGATAGGTAAGTGGTTGTGAAACTGGTTGACTATTATTATATAAGTACAACCTTGGCACCTTCGATGTTATTGCTAAGATAATGGTTCGCGTTTGTTGATTCTATGCCTTGAAACTGATGCTCTGTGACCAGTTAGGTGGAATCTGGGTAGCATGAAAGGATAGCCCAACGATCATCGTCATTGCAGATAGCGAAACATATGTGGCGTCCAATGCTCCAGCAATCCTGAAATTACGAGAAATGTATTTTTCTTTGGTAACCATGAGTTTGCAAAGCTGATTCCAGGCGAGGCATTTTTCTATGACCTAAAAAGATATGAGATTGAAAAAGCAGATTACGGAAATTAAGTAGATGCAGAACCAGCTGAAAAGGGTGGCTTTAAGCATTTCATGATGAAAGGAATCCATGAGCAGCCGGAAACTGTTCAGGACAATCTGAATTCTGTAATCTAGAACAGGGCAATTGACTTGTACAGCGTGGAAATCAGCGAGGTTGTGATCAAGAAACTACGAGCAGATTATATCGTTGCCTGTGGTTTCGTATTATATGTAGGCATGGTGTCTTAGTATGTAATGGAGGATATGGTAAGCATTTCTGGTGAAACGGCAGACACACTGATAGCGCTTCGGTTTGCAAAAGAAAAAGGGGATTACTAGATGGACATCGTCAATGTAATGATAAGCAGTATTGCTCGAGAGGCAGATAAGGTGTTTCTACGTTTTCTGATTTAGAGATCTTTGTTGCAATGACCATGGCATACAGTGCACAGTACAGGGCGGTGCGCCAATGTGCATGATGTGTTCTATGTAGGTCTTGACATGATTACGTTGTCTTCTTGTAACAGCATGAAGTTGCTGAATATAATGCGGGCGAACTGAAGGACGAACCATCTAAAAGCAGGACAGGTTATGAGATGCTGATACAAAGAGCTGTACGAGAGGATGAAAGCAATGTAAGAACGCGGTGTTAACTGATAGGATTGACAAGTTATGACAAGTGTAGATTGAGGGTCAGGAGAATTCCACCCGTATATGTGCCGAAGGTAGACGAGCATTCCATCGGTGGACTTACCGTGGTCTCACTATAGTTGCTGGGTTATTATGTATCTGTGGCTAAAGGATTAGATTTCAATAAGCCGAGAAATCTTGTTAAGACTTTGACGATGGAATGATTTGATAGTGTTGTTTAATGCTGAAAAGCCAATACCTTATATTAATTTTGGGAGGAATACAAAAATGTCTCTGTATGAAAAGATGATTAATCGTGAAGAAAAGCTTGCTCTGGTTGGCTTGGGTTATGTTGGTATGCCTATTGCAGTTGCCTTTGCAAAACAAGGGTTGGATGTTATTGGATTCGACTTAAATAAAGAAAAAATTGAGTTATATAAGTCTGGGATTGATCCGACAAAGGAAGTAGGAGATGAAGTAATTAAAGCGTCATCCATTGAGTTTACCGCAGACGAAAGTAAACTTCAGGAAGCAAAATTCCTGATAGTTGCAGTCCCTACACCTGTAAATACTGATCATACGCCGGATTTGACTCCTATTATTGGAGCTTCTAAAATTATAGGCAACAACTTAACCAAGGGAGCAATTGTTGTTTACGAGTCTACTGTTTATCCTGGCTGCACTGAGGATGTATGTATTCCTATATTGGAAAAGGAATCTGGCCTTAAGTGCGGTGAGGACTTTAAGATTGGTTATAGCCCAGAGCGCATTAACCCTGGCGATAAGGTTCACCGTCTGGAAAATATCCACAAAATCGTTTCTGGTTGTGATGCTGAATCTCTTGAAGAAATCAAAAATGTATATGATATTGTAATCAAAGTAGGAACGCATCCGGTTTCTAATATGAGAACAGCTGAAGCTGTTAAGGTTGTCGAGAACAGCCAGCGTGATATTAACATTGCGTTTATGAATGAACTGGCAATGGTGTTTGATCGTATGGATATTGATACTAACGAAGTTGTTGATGGCATGAATACCAAGTGGAATGCTCTTGGATTCCGTCCGGGACTTGTTGGAGGACATTGTATCGGCGTTGATCCATACTATTTCACTTATGAAGCAGAAAAATTGGGCTATCACAGTCAGATTATTCTGAATGGACGAATAGTAAATGATCACATGGGTGCTTATGTTGCAGATGCAGCCATTAAGCAGATGATTGCTGCTGGACAAGCCCCTAAGAAATCTAAAGTTGTTATTCTCGGCTTGACCTTTAAGGAGAACTGTCCTGATACAAGAAATAGTAAGGTAGATGACATTATTAAAGAACTGAAAACCTACGGTATCGAACCTGTTGTTGTTGATCCGTGGGCAAATGAGTGTGATGCTCTACGTGAATATGGCGTTACTCTGACTAAATTGGAAGATGCAAAAGATGCGGACTGTGTAATTATTGCTGTTGCACACAATGAGTTTAAGGCGTTAAGCCTAGACGATATCAAGGCAATGTTCAAGATAAGCGAAGACAATGAAAAAGTGCTAGTTGATGTAAAGGGACTTTATAAAGTATCTGACCTTAAAGCATCTAGCATGCGCTTCTGGAGACTGTAATTCATGGACAAGAAAAAAATTAAGATATGCTTAGCATCATCGTCTGGAGGACATTTTGAGCAGTTGATGATGCTTAAGCTTCTAATTGAAAAATATAGTGGCTATATTGTAACAGAAAGAATTGGCTATGATATCAAAGTCGGAGATATACCAGTGAAGTATGTCTTACCAATTAATAGAACGGATAAAACATTTTTCCTAAAATTCTTTGTAAACATTGTCAAATCATTTTTTATCATTTTATATGACAGACCGGATTGTATTATTTCTACGGGGGCTTTAGCTGCAGTACCGTTAATGGTATGGACTAAGCTTTTCGGCGGTAAGGTGATATACATTGAATCGTTTGCGAAAATTGATTCGCCTAATCTTTCTGGAAAGATTGTGTATAAGTTTGCAGACCAGTTTTATGTACAGTGGAAAAGTATGAAAAAATTCTATCCGAATGCAATCTATAAAGGGGGAATCTATTGATGATATTTATAACAACAGGTTCAAGAAGTTTCCAGTTTAACAGATTGTTAGAGGCTGTAGATAAAGCTATAGAGAGCGGAGCAATTACTGATGAAGTTTTCGCTCAAATTGGTTCAAGCAACTATCCAATAAAAAATTATAAATATAAAGGATATCTGAATCATGACGAATTCAATGAAATAATGGAAAATTGCGATGTCGTATTGACCCACGGTGGCACAGGGGTAATTGTTAATGCTGTGAAAATGGGAAAACGTGTAGTAGCTGTTCCTCGATTGGCAAAATACCAAGAGGTTGTTGATGATCATCAAATTCAGCTAGTGCAAGCATTTGAAAAACTCGAAATGGTCACAGCCTGTTATGACTGAGATAAGCACGGTAAAGCTCTTAGAGAGGCAAAATACAAAGAAGTAAAACCGTATGTATCAAATACACAGACCATTATTGATTCTATTGATGCAATGATTTGTGAGAATATTGAAGGTATGAAAAAAATAAGAATTTTAATGTGTAGCTCAGATCGAAAAGAAAAGGGCGGTATGAATAGTGTTATTGACCAGTTAATGGATCATGATTGGGGAGATGATTTTCAGTTTTCATATCTAGCTACGCATGTGACGGGAAATCAGATAAAGAAAGCATTTTTCTATGCAAATGCATATAGAAGGCTAAAGAAACTCATAAAACAAGATGCGTTTGATATTATACATATTCATATGTCTTACAAGGGGAGTTTCTATAGAAAGTACTATGTGACAAAACTGTGTAAGAAATACAACAAGAAGGTAATAGTTCACTTACACGGATCTGAATTTAAGGATTTTTATAATGGAGGAAATGAAAAAAGGAAAATGCAGATTCAAGAGCTTTTTTCTATTTCAGATGCAAGTATTGTTCTTGGCGAAGATTGGAAGAAATTTATTCTGAACATTGCACCAAGGGCCAATGCTATTGTTATCAATAATGCTGTTTCTCTTCCTCCTTTTAAAGATAAGGAAGCTAATAAGGTAAGAACTTTTTTGTTTTTGGGTGCACTTATCCAGAGAAAAGGACTTATTGATTTATTAGAGGCTATAAAACAGATGAAAAGCCAAGGTGTTTCATGTTTTCATCTGTTAATTGCAGGTTCTGGAACTGATGAGCAGCGTTTGAAAGAATATATGCAGACTAACGGATTGCAAGAATGTGTTGAATTTATGGGCTGGATTACAAAGGAGCAAAAGCCGAAATTACTGAAAAAGTCTGATGTGCTTGTATTGCCGTCTTATAATGAAGGGCTTCCAATTGCTATACTGGAAGCTATGTCTTATGGTTTGCCGATTATAAGTACAGATGTAGGGAGTATTGCTGAAGCAGTAAAAGAAAATGGCTTTTTAATTAAACCAGGAGATGTTAATTCTTTAGCTCATGCAATGATTCAGTTGACAAACGATTCAGATTTATGGAAAAAGGAATCAAAAGCCTCAAGAAAAATTTGTGAGGAAAAATTCTCTGAAAATGTGTTCTTTGAAACTGTTGAGAAATTATATCGGAGGTTATATAAATATTAATTGGAAAAACTTAAAATTACTCCAAGAGTGGAGGCACAGTTGAAGAAATCCGGAAACTTGAAGCTATAATAGATGATGATGTTGAAAACTGGACTGATAAAATTGAAAGGGGACATTCTTTTTGCTAAAAATAGGCAATAGGGTTACGATTAGTGATGCTAGAATTCTTTTACATGATGCAAGCACAAAGTGATTAATAGGCTTTAGCAGATTTGGCTGGTTAGTAACAGAAAGTGATGTTTATATCGAAGCAAATGCTATTATTATTCCAGGAAATACAATCAGCAATAATGTAGTAATTGGCATAGGATAGAAAATCTTGAATGGATAATCTGAAAGATAGATAAATTTATAGAAAAGAACAAAAAGGAATAGTGGTGTAGCCTGTTTTTTACTACCTAGTGAGCAAATAAAACGGCAGAGGAAAAATGCAGAATGAAGGAAGCACTGAAAAATGATGGGGTTTGATGTGTGACTAAAGCGTTTGTGCATATTGATATAAAGAAGGAAAATGGATAATATGCAAGTACTAAGTAATACAAAAAATGATGAATTGATAAGTATAATTATTCCAGTTTACAATGTGGAGGCATATCTGGGAAAATGTTTAGATAGTATTGATAAGCAATCATATAGTAATTTTGAAGCTATATTGATAAATGACGGTAGCAAAGATAATTCCTTAAAAATATGCGAGCAGTATGTCGAAAAGGATAAAAGATTTGTCTTGGTAAATCAGAATAATGGAGGTGTTTCAAAAGCGAGAAACGCGGGGTTGCTAAAAGCGAAAGGAAAGTATATCACATTCATTGATTCGGATGACACAGTAGATTCAAAATATTTGGAAATCCTATATGGAAATCTCAGAAGTACAAGCGCAAATATTTCTATGTGTACATGGGATTACGAAGAAAATGTAGTGTATAATGACAGTCACATGCCTCAATGTTGGAGTCGGCAACAGACATTTCTTGAAATGTTCAAAACTAAAAAAGTTGATGGTAGCGTCTGTTCCAAGCTATATAGTAGAGAATGTATAGACAACCTTTTTTTTGATGAAAATTTGAAAATTGGTGAAGATCAGTTGTTTGCTATTGAGGCGATAGAAAGGGCAAGTAAAATTGTTTTTCAAGAAATTCCATTATATACTTATTTTATTCGAACAACGTCTGCAATGCATTCTAAGCTTGATGCTCGATATTGGGATGTTATTTATCGAGCAGAATGGTTAATGAATAAGGCTGAGAGTGATCTTCCTGAAATGCGTGGATTATTTCGTAAAGAAAAAATTAATATTTATGTTACCATGATAGTTAGAGATATAAAAAGTGGGACGGACGAATCTAGAAAAATTGTAGATTACGTTTGGCCGTACGTAAAAAAAGCGAAATGTAGTGAATTTGTAAAATATAGTAATGCCTACGAATTTATAAGGTTCGTCTTAGTTAAGTATTTTTATGATGTCGCATATCATCTTGTTAAAATTAAAAATAGATGATGAATTCATAGAGTCGACGAGAAATCTATGAAATGGAAAGCGATATTACAAATTGATGAATAATTAACATGAACATTAAGGATGAATTCTTGATAAGAGTTATTAGGGATAATCGAAACATAAGTTTGTAAAATCAAATTACGATATATTGCTTAAAAAATTTGTATTGTAATATGTTGTATATCACAATGAGATGATTAGAATTTTGATCATATCTAAAATCACATAAAATTGGAGGTGGAATTTTTGGCAGTTTATATAATGATGTTTGTTTCGTCTTCTATATTGCTTAAAGTAAGTGGAAGGAAAAAAGGGTTAGAAGCAAAAGTGTTAGTAATACTTGCTCTACTTCTTCCAATAGCTGTAGCAGGATTTAGAAAAGTAGGTATCGGAACAGACACAGAAGTATATGTAAATGTTTTATATGAAGCTGCAAAAAAATCAACAAGTTTTTTTGATTATTTAAGCAAAAAAGTTTATTCCAGTTTTCAATACAAATCTGTAATGAACTGGGAAATTGGATATAATGCATTACTTTATTGTGCAACAAAACTTACCAAATCAATACAAGGTGTTTTCTTTGCTACACAGTTAATTGTAATCTATTTCATTTACAAGGGTATAAAGGAATATAAAGATGGATACTACTCAATTGCAATGGCAATGTTTGTTTTCTATTTTATGTTTTATGGCAGTACTTTAAACGCTATGAGACAATGGATTGCCATTGCAATTATATTTTGGGGAACTCATTTCTTAAATAATAAACAAGACAAATATTTTTGTATAACAGTTATTGCTGCCTTGCTGTTTCACTATAGCGCGATAATAGGATTTTTGATATGGCTTGTTTACAGATATATGGACAGCGAGAGGCAGAAATGGAGCTTGGTTTCTAATGGCGTAACATTGTCAAAGGATTTGTATAAGATTGTGATAATTATGTTGCTAGGAATTTCTTGCTTAGTGGGAATAAACGCTATTGGAGCATTTCTTTCTTCAATAAATGGAGTATTTGCTAGATATGTTAGGTTATATATAACTGGTACTGTTCAATTTATGCCCATGCAATTATTAAGAAGAATCCCTGTCATTTTCATGGTTGTGATTAATTGGAAGAGAGTACAAGAACGATTTCCTAAATCGGGATTTATTATTTTAATGTTAGTACTAGACATTATTACATCACAACTGGGAGGGATTTCGGCACAGTCTAGTAGAATAGGATATTTCTTTTCTGTGTATGAAACAATTTTGATTGCAGAGATTATCTCGGTAAATAGAAGAAATACTAGAATTGTTTACTATTTCTTTTTTGTTGTTTTTTTGTTTGCGGGATTTTATTATGATAATATCCTGATGGGACGTTCAGAAATCGTTCCGTATTTGTTTTTCTTTAATTAGAAATGAGGTTGGATTATGAAAATAGGATTATTTACTTTAGATGCGCAAATATATAACTATGGTGGTCTTTTGCAGGAGTATACCTTATATAAAACCTTGCAAACTATATGCTCTGAGTCTGAAATTATCAATTATAATATTAGCTCTGAGCTGAATACATTTAGTTTTAAACGTAGTATTAAGTTCCTTTCTATCAATAAAATTGTAAGAAAATTTGTAAAGAAATTTTCACTTAAGAGCAACTTTGCGAGTAAGGCTATAAACAAGGAGTCAAAGGAGTTATTCGATAAGTTCAGAAATGATTTTTTGCAGATATCTTGTAGATATTCTAATATAGATTTGAATATAGTAAATGATGCATATGATGCTTTTGTATGTGGAAGCGACCAAATATGGAATCCGTCGTATAATGTTCCGTCTTTCTTTCTTACGTTTGTGCAGAATAAAAACAAGGTAATCTATGCTGCCAGCATAGGAGTGTCTTCTTTATCGTCTATTGAAAAGGAAAGATACGCAGTATTATTATCTGATTTAAAACACATTTCTGTCAGGGAGGAAGAAGCAAAAAAAATATTAAGTCCTTTGACATCTGAGCAAATTCAAGTGGTGCTTGATCCGACAATGCTTCTAAATAGAAAAGACTGGATGCGTCTTATAAAAAAGAATACATCATATCAGAAATCATATATTTTTTGCTATTTTTTAGGTCTAGATAAGGAAAAAATGGAAGCTGCCCATAGTTATGCAAACAGGAATCAGCTAGAATTAGTAGTAGTACCGCAGGATACACACAACCTAACTGAAGAAAGAAAGAATATAAAAGCTGTTGGACCTATTGAATTTTTAAATATGATTTATCATGCTAATTTTGTATTGACAGATTCATTTCACGCCTCAGTCTTTTCAATTATTTACGGAAAGAAATTCCGCGTGTTTAGTAGAAACGTAGGAAGCAAAAATATGGATGGTCGCATTCATACGTTACTCAAATTGATTGGTAGAGAAGAATTCCTAATAAAGCCAAATGAACTGAAAGAAACTTATACTGATGATGACTCGAATTATGATTATTCACAAATTACCCTCCAGCAAAATGAATCGCTGAAATGGTTGGAGAAGGCTTTGAATAGGAATGTGGAGGGTGAGAATGCTTAACCAACGAAAAGCAGGAGTGCTTCTTTCCTATACTGGTGAATTAGTAAAAATACTTGTAAATCTCATATATACACCTATAATGTTGCGCCTTTTGGGGCAAAGTGAATATGGGGTATATCAACTAGTATATTCAGTTGTTTCTTATCTAAGTTTGCTTAGTCTTGGATTTGGAAGTTCATACTTGCGATTCTATTCTCGATATAAGGCGAAAAATGATGAAGACGAAATAGCAAAACTGAATGGGATGTTTATGATTATATTCTGTTCGATTTCTGTTATCTGCATTTTGTGCGGTACCGTTATGGTTGGAAATATCCATAACATTTTTGGTACTGGACTTACTGACAGTGAATATGAAACAGCTAGAATATTAATGGGATTACTCATCATAAATCTTGCGATGACATTTCCCAATAGTATATTTAACTGCTCAATTACAGCGCATGAAAAATTTCTGTTTCAGAAGCTTTTAATTCTTCTCCAAAATCTGTTTAGCCCTTTTTTGTCTCTACCATTGCTTATCATGGAGTATGTATCAATTTGCATGGTAAGTGATTCAAATTTTTTAACATTTGCACTGCTACTATCTAATATGTTTTATTGTTTCAAAAAATTACATATAAGATTTGCATTTAGAGGATTAAAGATTACCTTATTAAAAGAAATGTGGGTATTTACATTCTTTATTTTCCTGAATCAGATTATAGATCAGATTAACTGGAGTGTTGATAAATTTTTGCTAGGAAGATTAGGGGGTACAACAGCAGTGGCAGTGTATGGTGTGGGCGGACAGATTAATACGCTGTATCTTCAATTTTCATCGTCAGTTTCAAGTGTGTTTGTTCCGAAAGTCAATCGTATTGTGGCTGTGTCAAATGATAATACACAGCTGACAAGTTTTTTTACTAAAGTTGGACGTATTCAGTTTATTGTTCTAGGATTGATTTTATCAGGATTTATATTTTTGGGCATCCCTTTTATTGAAATTTGGGCTGGAGCGGAGTATGGCTCTTCGTATGTGGTTGCATTATTGCTTATTTTTCCCGTTACAGTTCCTTTGATCCAGAATTTAGGAGTTGAAATTCAGAGGGCAAAGAATATGCATAAAGCAAGAGCAGTTGTTTACTTGGTAATTGCAATTGTCAATGTATTTGTTAGTATTCCGTTGATCAAATTTATGGGACCTGCGGGAGCAGCACTTGGAACGGCAATTTCTCTTATAGCAGGTAATATTATATTTATGAACTGGTACTATCATGTCCGTATTGGAATGAATATGTTTTATTTTTGGAAAGAGATTGCTAAGTTTATTCCAGCATTGATTGTTCCATGTATAGTAGGTGTCATGATTGTGAAATTTGCAAGTATTACTGGTCTTGTTAATTTGGGAATACTCGCAATTATCTATACAGCAGTTTATGGACTTTCCATGTACTTCTTAGGTATGAATGCTGAAGAAAAGCAACTTGTCATGGGACCATTCAGAAAAATCTTAAGGAGATAAAGAAATGAAAACTAAAAGAGAATCTGTTATTCGAGGAATCTGTATATTGGCTGTTTTGCTGATTCACTACCTAGATGGATTTGATTATTCTGTTGGTTATGGTATGAAATTTGTGACTCTTCACCATATTATCAATTTTGCGGTTGCCACATTTATATTCATTGCTGGTGATTTCGTGAATGATGATTATCTGATAGTTAATTCAATTACAAAAAAAGGTTTTTTATTGTGAGGTGGAGGAGTACTCCATTCGAAATTTGGTCACTATCATATAGCAAATTAAGTCTATTAAAGAATATACATAACGACGAATTTATATATTGATTTGTTGTTGGTAAATCAGTAATTCCATTTTATTTTGTTTTGATTCAGCTTACGATTATAACGCCTTGGTGAGTCAAGGTCGTAAAAATGGTAACATTGTTTGGTTTCTGTTGCTGATTACTACAATATTCTTTATATATAAGTATATGCTTGGACTTTATTATTGATGCATCACCAAGTCTATATGTGTACTCCCCCAGAATGATTTGGCTTTTATAATTTGAGGATTCAAGAGCTTATTGACAAAGATTGAACTGTAGCGGATATGTAGTTGCAAGAGCGTTTTTATTTAGCTATGTTGAAGCACTGGAGCCGGTAGCAGTGGATTTGATTTTTAGATTTAAAATGAACCAGATAACGATTGATGCATACTTGTATTCAGTAATTATGATTGGCTGGCTTTTGGAGAAAATTAAAAATGCTAGTAGAAGTTACTGACTGTTATTAAGGATTGGAGATTGCTCGTATGGGGGGCTATATTCACATGGTGGTGTCAATACTAGTGGAGAGATGGAAAAGGAGGATATCCGGATGAAACCAGAAAAAGTATATGCTTGTTATAACAAAGATAGAGATATAAGATTAAGCAGTTCTTCTGGAGCAGTATTTTCTTCTTTGGCAGAGCACGTGCTTAATAACCATGGCATTGTTTTCGGCGTTGCAATGTCTGAGGATTGCTATTCAGCAGAGTTTATTGCGGTAACAGATAAGAAAGAACTGACAAGGTTGCGTGGCTCAAAATATTTGCAAGCAAATGTTGGGAATACATATAAGAAAGTTAAGGCTGATTTGCAATACGGGATGATGGTGTTATTTACTGGAACTGGCTGTCAAGTAAATGGATTGAAGAAATTCTTGGGAAAAGACTATGATAATTTAATTTGTATGGATGTAATTTGTCATGGAGCACCTTCTCCAGCATTATGGAGAGAATATGCTCAGCATCAAGAAAAAAAGTCTGGTGGAAAATTAAAGAGTATCAATTTCCGCTGCAAAGATGATAGTTGGACTGATTATGGTATAAAAGAAGTTATGGAAGATATTCCGAGAGATTTAGTAAAAGAGTATTATGTGTCTAAAGATAAAGACTCATATATGCAGATGTTTTTGAGAGATTACTGTCTTCGTCCATCTTGTTATGCGTGTGTGGCTAAAAAAGAGAAAATGTCTGATTTAACGGTTGCTGACTTCTGGGGCATTAAAGAAGCCGTACCGGAAATGAATGATGGATTGGGAACATCTCTTGTATTAATTCGAACAAAAAAAGGGCAAAGAGTATTTGACCATATCAGTAATGAAATGAAATTAAAAGAAGTATCTTATGAAGCTGGTATAAAAGGAAATCCTGCTGAATACAAATCTTGTGCGAGACCCTCACAACGAGATACCTTTTTTCATGATTTGCGCACAATGAGCTTTGAACAACTGGAAGGTAAGTATGCTGCTTCAATAAAATATCCCTTAAAGACAAGAATCAAAATGAAATTGAAAAAGATAATCAAGATTACGCTTCAAGTAATTAGAGGTAGCAGAGAGTGATTAATGTAGACTATAGATTACTATTTATGTCAAATGCGAGGAATGATGATGAAAGAAATACCAATATTATATAAAAGAAAAGAAGAGTGTTGTGGATGCACCGCTTGTTATGCCGTCTGCCCTAAGGAGGCTATTTCTATGGTAGAGGATGAAGAAGGTTTTGAATATCCACAAATTAACGAAAGCAAATGCGTTCGCTGCTATCGATGCATTAAAATATGCCCATTTAATATAAAAAGGAAATGTGAAGTTTTAAGTGTAAGTGATAATTGATAGGATATGACTTGTAGTTGACGAATCATGTCTAATCATCATCTGCTTATGCATTACCAGTATGTCCAATTCATTGTGGGTATACTGATTTCGTATAATAAAAGCAGGAAGAAAAGCAACTTGCTTAATATAGAATTGAATAACCCATATGAAATAGAAAGAATAATTTCTGTAGGAAAGAGAATCAACTATAAATTTGATATTCATGATAGAAAGCCAGGGTGTATAATTATTCCTGGCTTGGCTTTATCTTTTTGTAGGCATACAAAAAAATAAAGTCGATACAGAAGAAATGACGTGACTGTTTTATAAACCTTTGAGTAGTTAAAAAAAAACGTCATTCTTTCTATTCTTGTTTATGAATAAGCTTATGTCTAAAACGACGATCATTTATGATTCAGTCAGTATTTACAACGAAACTATATGGGACAAGATACAGGAAGTGAAATCTCTATGATATTAGTGAGAAGGAACTAGTGATGGAAGGACCTATAATTAGTATTGATGTATCCAATGAAAACAGCCACTATATTCTTTTTGAGAAGAATAATAAGAAGGTTGGAGGAGTACATAAAATCAACCATGATGTTGAAGGATTCGTTCGTTTAAAAACAGATATTAAAATGCTTTATGAAAAAGTTGGCGAGGAAGTCTGTGTGGTTTATGAAGCTACAGGTATATACACACGGCCACTTCAAAGATTTCTTGAAAAAAATAATATCAAACAATATATCATTTCGCCGCTAGTATCTACCAGAAAACGAAAAGAAGGCATCCATTCTAAAAAAACAAACAAGCTTGATCCGATAGCCATTTCTAAAGTCTACTATGATCGCCAAGAGATGCGGTTACATGAGGTTGAAGATGATAGATTTCACCGTATGAAGCAGTTAAACTGCTTGTACGAGGACAAAATCAATCATCTAAGGAAATAATAAAGTGACCTTTCAAAACAGTCTGAGTATATGTTTTCCGGTCTTCCTTGATTTATTCAATGATGGATACAGTGGACTTTCGATGGTTATTTTGAAAAAATATCCACACCCTGATTTAATAAAAATAAGCAGCCAGAAACGATTGCCAGATATATTGAAAAACATACATGTCATAAAAAAGTTGTTTCCATGAGATATGCCATTAAGATCATTGATTTTGCGAATGAATCGTACCCTGGATGCGATTATGATGATATTGAAGTCAAGATATTACAGGACCTGTTAGAGAAAGTTGAGATGATCAGAAATGATGCGGATGAAACCCTACAGAAAATAATTCAGATAGCGGAAACGATAAATGAATATTATCTTATTTTAAGCATAGATGGAATCGGTCCTAACCTGGCATCTAGAATATTGGCAGAAATAGGTGATATAAAGCGATTTAAGACACGGGAAGCATTGATAGCTTATCTTGGCTTAGATCCAAATATCAGTCTATCTGGACAACTGTACGGTGATTATTTATCTATCTCAAAGAAGGGAAACAAGCGATTACGATATTACTGTATTTGGCGGTCACATGTAATATAAGGCTAAAGAAAGTAAATCCCATCAATCAGTTTTATCAAAAGAAAAGGCAGCAATTGAACCCGTTAAATTCAAAAGCCGCCAAGGTTGCATGTACCGCTAAACTAGTTAAAATCATTTACGGTATGTGCAAGAACAACACTATCTTTCAAAGATAGCCTATTTATATTATACATATTTCTCAAAGAAATGGAGGATTCCATCTTTTTGTCGTAGACAAGTGATATACTGATAATGAAGTGATATTTTCTGAAATTTACGATTGATTTTTATTATCTAATTTCGTATCTAAATTCTTACCCGTTTTTTACTATTTACACATCTTTCGCTATTCCCAAAACCACCAGCTTAGCTGGTGGTTATTTATTCATATTTCATTACTATCTCATTCCTGCACAACCGTCAACTTCTCAAACGCATCCTTCGCCTTTTCCTCACCAGCCAGACTCGCCATCAGCATCCCTGTATTTGAATCCTGAATCCACATAACGAAATTATCCTCCGTACCTGTTTCACCCTCAACCTCATACATATAATATGAATTTCCATCCTTTTGTGAATTCTCAAGCACCTTCATACCTTGCTCACCTTTAATCGCAAGATAGCTCTTATACCCATCCTCATGTATAAACATTCCCTCCAGAAGCTTCTCATCATCCTGGCTCACCGTGAACCGTCCGTCCTTCTGTGATAAAGACAACCCACTTGAAGTATCCAACTCAACTTTAATCTTATCTCCTGTCTCTACATCAAACGTATACGACTTACTGCTTGATGTGGAACACGCACCGAGCATAAACACCATCGCTGCCATCAACATTGAAGCACACATTATTACAACTTTTTTCATAAACAATTCCCTCCCAAATGAAGATATGGATAACGCTGTATCTTCATTTTTTTATTCTACCACAATATTTACATAAATTACAAACCTCTGAAATCATTACAACTTTTATATTTATAGCATCACTCCTCACATTCCTGTATAATAATACCCATGTTCCCTTATAATTCATCCAACTTTAGGATTTCTTTAGAATTCCTGCGTTATACTGAACATACAGAAATGAGAGGTAATCAAAATGTTGCTGCGACTACTAAAAAACGACCTGCTGCATGGCAAGCTGACCAACTTCATGATAATGATATTCCTTGCCGTATCCACCATGCTGTCCTGTGCCAGTATATCCCTGATCTATTCATCACAAAATCAGATTTCCTACTTCATGGACGATATGGGAAAGGTGGCTGACTATAACTTTTCCATGATGAACATCACCAAAAAAGACATACAGGTAATCACAGCCTTCATGAAAGCAAAAGACATCGATGCATATCAAATTGAGCATGCTATCACCCTGCCGCTGAGTGTTATGCGCTTCAATGGCACCAATGACCTGGAAAGTTCCGGCTGTTTTGCGACAACCTTGCCAAAGACCTATAATTTTCTATTTGATGAAAACAACAATACCCCGGATATCCAACCAGGTGAGGTCGGCATCCCGCTATCTATGAAGCATCAGCTAAACCTACAGCTGAATGACACCTTCCAGATTTTGCGCGGTACCAGGACCTATACCTATAAAATTACCAGCTTTGTACGTGATTCCGTATACGGCTCTGATATGATGGGGCAAAAACGCATCATCCTGCACCCTGCAGATTATCAAATGCAATATGATATCACGCAGGACATTGATCAGGCTGTGGTACTCTCGGTAAACGATGGGCCAAACACAAAGCAGCTGGAATATGAAATGCAGAAGGCCGGCTTGCCCAATGCGATTCTCGTAGACAAAGAAACAGCAGAGCTCTCCTTTATGGGAGTCAGCCTCGGCACCAGTGCAATGCTTCTCATGAGTGGTATCATTCTGCTATGCATGTCCTTTTTAATCATTCGCTTCACCATCCTCTTTCAGATAGAAAGCAACTATGCGGAAATCGGGATTATGAAAGCAATCGGCTTCCAGCACTCTCAAATCAAGCCGCTCTATCTGATGAAATATATGGGTATCACACTAATCGGTGTTATTATAGGATTCTTTACCTCCATTCCGTTTGCTGATCTGCTGGAAAATATGCAGGCCAGTGTCGTTCCAGTTATGCCGGGGAACACAGGCACCTATCTGTCCCTGATCATTGTTATTTTGATACCGGCACTTGTCTATACCGTGACAACTCTGGTACTGCGAAAGCTGAAAAAGCAAAGCACGATGGATGCCATCCGCAAAGGGAATGAGGGAGAGACCTATAAGGAACACACGCACTTCACACTCGCAAAAACCCGCCTTCACCGCCTTCACAGCTTTCTGGCCTTTAACGATCTCATGGCACATAGAAAGCACTTCCTCATGATGGTTATCATCTACGCCTTCTGCATGGTATTGATACTCGTTCCGCTAACCCTTAAGGACGCCTTCCAGAAGGATACCTTTCTGCAAATCCTGAAAATATCAATCGGTGATCTCTACTCCCAGCAAAACGGGGGAAACAGCGTAAAGGATTTGGAAGAAAAACGTGCCATGGTACTTCGCGATTTGAAAGAATACGATGAGGATATCCGCGTCGATCTTGAAACCATGACCAGTGCATCCCTCAGCGATGATGGTCTGAATACCTCGGTCTTCCTCATGAAACGCGCCGATGGGAATACAATCGCCTTTGATTATGGCAAGGCTCCCAAGCTGTCCAATGAGCTTGCACTTTCCACTACACTGGCAAAGCGTTATGGAAAAACTGTCGGCGACTCCATCAGCATGGAATACGAAGGAAAGAAAAATACCTACCTTATCAGCGGTATATACAGCAGTATGATGAATCTGGGAAACAACATTCTTGCAGGTGATCTTGAATATGAATATGCATATACCGGTTATCTGGTGATTCACCTTTCCCAGGACGAGCTAACCAACCATCAGGTTGCAGAAACTATTAAAAAGGAGTATAAGGGTCTGAAGCTGATTGACAGCAAGCAGATGACGAAATCCTTCAGCGGCGATATGCCGCAGCAGATCACCATGATGTCGGATCTGATTATTTCTATCATTCTGATCATTATATTTGCCTTGACGATTTTATTCTCCAAGCTGCACATGCTGCGTGCAAAAAAAGCAATCGCTCTAATGCGCAGTATGGGCTATGCCAAACAAAATATCCGCAGATGGCTGTTTGTTCGCTGTATGATTCAGGTACTGTGCGGTCTACTACTGGGTATTCTGTTACACACCTTCTGCATGAACGGACTACTGGAGGCCTATCTGGAATCCATGGGAATGGGGAGCGTAGAGCTGAGAAGTGCTCCACTCAACATGTATGTCCTGTATCCGTTATTGTTTATTCTAGCAGCTATGGCAGCACAATGGATTGTCAACCGTACCATACCGGCATGGAATATCAAAGATTTGAGTGAGGAATAAATACACCGCAACCATATCAAAAATTGAAATACATCAGAAAATCAAGGAGGAAAACGAATGGAAGCAATGATAGAGGTCCGAAAGCTGTGCAAAAGCTTTGTTGTAAATAAAAAACAGAATCATGTCCTGCGCAATGTGAATCTTTCCATTTACAAAGGGGAATTCATCGCCGTTATGGGACCAAGCGGTAGCGGTAAATCCACCCTGCTGTATACAATCAGCGGTATGGATCATATCAACTCCGGAACCGTGGAATTTGACCATAAAGAAATCAGCAGGTATAATGAAATGGAAATGGCGAAGCTGCGCCTGCATGAAATGGGATTTATCTTCCAGCAGATGCATTTTCTAAATAACCTGAACATCTATGACAATGTGATACTTCCCGGCTATATGGCAAAGAAATGGAAGCATAAGGAAATCAATGCCTATGCGGATGAGCTGCTGCGAAAATTTCAGATTACCTCAATTGCAGGACACAGCATTCAGGAAGTAAGCGGCGGAGAGCTGCAGCGTGCCTGTATCGCCAGAGCAATGATCAATCAGCCACAGATTCTGTTTGCGGATGAGCCTACGGGAGCGTTAAACAGCTTTCATGCGAGGGAAGTCATGGATATGTTTTCAAAGGTACATGAGCAGGGAACGACGATTCTGATGGTAACGCATGATGTGAAGGTGGCTTCCTATGCACAGCGCATCTGCTATATCAATGATGGAAAAATTGAAAGCAATCTTGATATCGGTGTGCTGAAGCATGCGGATGAGCTGAAGGAACGGGAAAAAAAGGTATACAACTGGCTGATGGAAAAGGGCTGGTAGAAGGGATGCGTGTGTATGATTGATATTCTTGTTGTTGAGGATAATGATGAACTGCGGGATGTATTAGAGCGGTTTCTGTTACATGAGGGATATCAGACACGCTGTGTACAGCGGGGAAATGACGCACTTACACTCTTACAGCAGGAGAAGGTGCGTCTTCTTCTCGTTGATATCATGCTGCCGGATATGGACGGCTTTCGCATTTGTACCGAGGCCAGGCAAAGCAGCAATCTTCCCATTATCATCATGAGTGCACGAACGCAGACAAGCGATCAGCTGCTGGGCTATGAGCTGGGAGCGGATGATTATGTAGAAAAGCCCTTTGCCATGGCGGTTATGCTGGCTAAAATCAAAGCTCAGCTGAGAAGAGGCTATGAAATGCAGGAGGAGCGCAATGTGCTGAAGGACGATGATCTTCTGGTAGACATTGAACGGCGAAGTGTGACATTAAAAGGAAAGCAGCTGGCTCTTTCTGTAAAGGAGTTTGAGCTGCTGGTTCTGCTGCTGAGGAGAAAGCACACAACGCTGCGTAAGGACTATATATTTTCCGCAATCTGGACGGATGCCTCTGAAAGTGAGCTATCCACGCTGACAACGCATGTCAATACGCTGCGTGAAAAAATAGAAACCGATCCGCGTCATCCAAAGCGGCTGATCACCGTATGGGGAGTAGGCTACCGCTATGAAGGCATGGAATAGGCTGACCGTGCTTGTTCCGGCACTGCTTCTGCTGCTTTTGCTGGGATTGAATGGCCTTCTTTTACAGCTTCGTGATGAAACAATACCGGATGAAGCCCTGGTAGAAATCAATCGCATGGCGAAAGAGCTGGAAGATGGAAAGCAGATGAAAGAGCTTGCTTCATCAGAAATTCAAATAGAGCTGCTTGAACTGAAGAAGACCTCCATGCAATCCTATATGGATCGCTCCCGTACAAGAAGTGTGCTTCTTCCGGCAAAGCAGGAGGGCAGCTTCTATCGCTTTACCTATCGTGTACAGCGCATACCGTCTTCAGTCTTCTGGATTATCAATACCACCCTGCTTGGTGTCATATTGTTTGTTATCTATCTTCTATTCTATATCCGTCGCCAGATCATACAGCCCTTTCATAATATGGAGGCGATGGCAACGGCTTTGAAAAACAGAGACTTCACCTATGTGCTGCCCCAGCAGAAGCAGCGATTTTTCGGGAAATTTGTCTGGGCAATCGATGTGATGAAGGAGGAGCTGCGTCATCATGAGGAAAAAGAAACAGCGCTGATGAAGGAAAAGCAAACGATGATTGCCTCTCTTTCCCATGATATCAAGACACCGCTTTCCAACATCCGTCTGTATACGGACGCAATGAAGGAGCACCTGTATGCGGAAGAGCTGATCTGTGAGCGCCTGTATGAAAACTGTGATAAAATTGATCAGTATGTAAAGGAAATCATGCATACAAGCAATGAAGAATTGTTTGATTTTGATGTACTAATGGAAGAGGTCTATCTCCATGATGTGGAAGCCTTGCTGAGGCGGGAACAGGAGCGCATTGAACTGGCACTGATATCCTATGAGCAAGCTCCCTGTAAGGACCAGCTGATCTTTACAGATTTGATCAGGTTACGTGAAGTCATTGGGAATGTTGTTGATAATGCGATGAAATACGGAGATGGAAAATGGATTCACATATCCTTTTATGAAGAAGATCATCACAGTATCCTGAAGATAGAAAATTCCGGCTCCTATATTGACCAAAGTGATGCCGGTGCTATCTTTCAAAGCTTTTACCGGGGAAACAATGTTGCCGGTCATGCAGGAAATGGTCTGGGCTTGTATATCTGTAAGCAGCTGATGCAGAAAATGGATGGCGATATTTTTATGACACAGGAACAGGGGAGTGTGAGCTTTCATCTTGTGCTTGGCACAGTATAGGCCAGTAACAGGATTGAGATTTTCCAATCACGTGGTATGATACCACTAAGGAGCTGATGACATGAAGCGTTTACCAATCGGTGTAGAAGACTTTAAAGAATTGATTGATCATCAATATGATTACATAGATAAAACCATGTTTATTCAGGATACACTGAAAGAAAAGGTTGTTCTGTATACCAGACCGCGAAGATTCGGGAAAACATTGAACATGAGCAGGCGCTGCCCGCCCAGGCGTGCTGTATTATTTTTTCTCAATCATACAAAAGGAAAACGCGTACCTTTTTAACGGGTAAAATATTACCAAAAACAAGACTGCATTACAATATCAAAATCAGTATCCGGTTATCCTGATAACACTTAAGGATATGAAGGATATCAGGTTTCAAAATCAGATAGATATTTTCAAAGTGATCATACGGGAGCTGATTGGTAAATATAAGGATTTACGTACAAGTGAGCGACTGGATGATATTGATAAAAAACTTCTCATATGCTATCAGGAAGGTAATGTGAACATTGCTGACTTAAAAAACGGATTACGCTTTTTAAGTCAATGTCTATATAAACATTATCAGAAGAAAGTAATTATTCTGATTGATGAATAGGCACTGCCCGCCCAAGGCGTGATGTTCCTTTGCAAAATGCGTATTTAAATGCTTATTATGAAGAAATGACAGATTTTCTTGGTGGTATCTTCAGTGCAGTATTGAAAACAAATGAAGTTCTGGAAAAAGGAATTCTAACCGGCTGTCTGCGAATCGCGAAGGAATCCATTTTTACAGGTCTTAATAATTTTAAAGTGAATTCTATCTTTGATGAGGTATCAAGCCAACAATTTGGCTTTTCCTCTACGGAAATAAGTACACTGTTACAGGATTATCATTTACGTGAATATCAAAGGGACATAAAAGACTGGTAGGCGCTGCCCGCCCATGGCGTGATGGATACCGGTTTGGGAATCAGGATATTTACAATCCATGGAGTATATTGATGTATATGGATCAATTGCTGAACACAAGCAGAAAGACGCCGGTATCCTTTTGGGCAAATACGAGTGGTAATGATATTATTTACCGCTATATAAAAGAAGCTGATGCCACTATGCGACAGGAATTTGAGATATTGTCTTCCGGCGGTTATATAGAGAAACCAATGAAGGAAAGTCTGACATATAGAGAAATGGATCAGATTAATCATGTATATAGCTTTTTATTATACACAGGGTATTTGAAAGCCGTAGACTGCGTTGATGAGGAAAACAGCATATATCGCCTCATAATTCCCAATAAAGAGATTAAAAGGATTTATACTACGATTTTTGAAGAATGGTTCCAGGAACAGGTAAGGGAAATACGTACTGATTTTACAGAAGCATTGCGAAGGGAAGATGTGAATCTGGCGAATGAGCTATTAAATACGATCTTATTTGAATCCATCAGCTATTTTGATTATGATGAAAAATTTTATCATGGCATGCTGGTTGGCTTGTTTTGCAACTATCAGATTCTTTCCAATCAGGAATCCGGGTTGGAAAGGTTCGCACTGCGCACCTTGAGGTGAGATCTTGCGGTGTTTCCATTCTATAAGAAGAAACGGGGGTTCCTGCTGGAATTAAAAGTTGCCTCAAAAGAGGAAGAGATGGAACATGCAGCAGTTCAGGCATGTGAGCAGATAAAGGATAAGCAGTATCTGGAGGGTTTGTAGAAGAAAGGATATACAGATATTGTAGGATATGGAATCGCATTTTATAAGAAATCATGTCTTATTGTAGCACTTCCATAATGTTTATTTACTATGCAATGTGTGAATAATCTGTAGTTTATGAAAACTGTGACATAATGCTGTCGCAGTTTTTTTGTTATGATGACTTTGTCACAAGCATAACTTGCAGCTCTGTGGCAGAAAGGAGAATGCAATGAATCCATACAGACAATGTCCTATATATCAAGATGAAAATTATCGTATTCGATTCGTAAAACAGAGTGATGCGAATGATTTGTTAAAGGTATACAGTGATCCAAAAACGGTTGCTCTTTGCAATTGTGATAATTGTGAAGATGATTTTTATTATACGAGCATTGCACGGATGGAACAGGCAATCAATTACTGGATCATAGAATACCAAAGAGAAGGGTTTGTTCGCTGGAGTATTCTGGACTGTGCTTCCTCGACTGCAATCGGTACGATGGAGCTTTTTAAACGTTTGGCGAATGACGCCTATGACAATACAGCTGTACTGCGTCTTGATCTTTTAAGCAAATATGAAGAACAATCCTGTCTTCGAGGAATCCTTTCTTTGATTTTGCCGCATATCTGCGATTTGTTCCAGTGCTCGCAGGTTATAACCAAATGTGTGCAGGAAGCAGATAAACGCAGGGCTGTATTGCTGGATATGGGATTTTCCCCATCCAGGGAGCCGCTGGTCGGCTGGGATGGCACACGTTATCAGGATTATTATCTGCGAAAGCTATAAGCGGTCTAATATAAAAAACGTGTATACTGGAACCGAAGTTCTGATATACACATTTTTTTTGTAGCTCCTTTCATTCCTAATCCTGCGCTCTCCAATACGGATGTGCTGCCGCAAGGATGCATTCTGCACTTCCTGTAAGCTGAATGCATTCCTCTGGCATAACAAGGATACTACCACCCTGTGACACGGGAAAGGTATCTACCTGAAGACTACCGGAAACCACGGATATCACGGATGCGATGGAATACGGATTCGTATAGCTGCCGGATAAGGTGAGGTGCCGCAAAGAGAACTCCCGCTGATCAAAGCTGCTTCCTTCTGAAAAACTCTGTTTTTGAACATGCAGGGAGGAATCCAGATTCGCAAGTGCTTCCTTCACATGGAGTGGTCTTGTATGACCATGCATATCCTTTCGCTCATAATCATATAAGCGGTAGGTAACGTTGGTAGACTGTTGAATCTCATAAATCAAGGACCCTGCGGTAAGGGCATGCATCATGCCGCTTCGGATATACACAAGGTCATTTTCAGAAACGGGAATATGATCGATTACACCATGGAAATCCTTTTTTTGCAGTGCAGCTTCCACAGCTGTTCGATGACCCGCCTTGTTCTCGGCATACACCCAGCCCTCACTTGGCTTCTCTATGAAATACCAGGCCTCGCTTTTTCCATAGGGCAAGTGCAGCTGCTCTTTTGCATAGGTATCGGTTGGATGAATCTGAAAGCTGACATCCTGTGCACAGGAATCAAAAGCGATGATCAAAGGAAATTCCTCGCCCGCTTCAAGACCAAAGGCAGTAGGATTCTCCTTCACTGCCCTGCGAAGGGTTGTTCGTTCCTTTTTATTATAAATTTCACAGTCGATTCCATCGATTCCACTCAGCGTATACACACAGCCAATCGTCTGCGCAGCACGATCTCCCTGATAGGCATGCAGACGCGTATCTCCCCAGAGGGTTTCCATCGTAACGGGACGCACAATATACATAACAATAACCTCCTGACTTCTCCATATCTACTGTGATTGTAGCATATCTCACTATCAGAATATAGTGGTTACCGACATAAAGAACGTAATTCCCTTTTATCTGTCACAGCTGCCGTGATATAATGTAGTTACAGGAGCTGATAGCTATGAAGCATATACCGATTGGCATTGAAAATTTTAAAGAATTGATTGTTGGGGATATTATTATGTAGATAAGACACTGTTTATAAAGGAAGTGTGCAAAGGAAAGGTCGCATTATATACAAGACCAAGACGCTTTCACCGAAATAGTGTCGAAACCTTTAGTATCCGACAAGAGGCGCGCTAGTAGCGGGTAAAACTCTGAATATGAATAGACGCTGCCCGCCCATGGCGTGACGGTTATCTGTTTGGAAACAAAGAGATATACAATCCATGGAGTGTACTGAAATATGTGCTGAAAATCCTGCAGGTAAATGATGTATCGGAATCTTTCTGGGCGAATAATACGAGTGGGAATGATAGTATATACCGTTACATTCAGAAAGCCGCGGATTTTGATATGCTGACATCTGGCGGAAGGATTACACAAACGGTAAGATATGAACTTACCTATCGTGAGATGGATCAGATTAACCAAATTTACAGTTTTCTGCTGTTCACAGGCTACCTGAAAGCGATAGCGTGTATCGATAAAGATAAAGCAGTATATCAGCTTATGATACCGAATAAGGAAATCAACAGAATCTATACCTCGATATTTGAAGAATGGTTTCAGGAGCAGGTAAAAGCAAAGAGCAGAGAATTGGTAGATGCTTTTCTGAAAGAAGACGTGGAAACCGCAAATGAAGTTTTGAATACCATATTGTTTACATCCATAAGCGATTTCGATTATCATGGCGTGTTGGTTGGTATGCTCAGTGATTATCAAATCATATCCAATCAGGAAACCGGTAATGGCCGCAGTGATATCATTGTCCTACCGGCCTATAAGAAAAAAAGAGGACTTGTGCTTGAGGTTAAGGTTGCAACAAAAGAAAAGGATATAGAAATAACCGCACAAGGAGCATGCCGACAGATCAGGGAAATGAAATATATCGATGGTTTACAGGAAAGAGGATATACGGATATTATAGGATACGGGATTGCTTTTTATAAGAAATCCTGCGTAATTATGCTGGCGAAATAAAACGCTTTGCTTGATCGAAAGGTGAACCGACATAGTCGCATTGAAGTGAGCATTTCATCTATAGAATACCCCATCCTTCTAGGTAACAACAGGGGTGTGATATATCAATAAGAAAAGGCAGGACTTTTCTGGAAAGGAGAATATTTATGAAACGATGGACAGTAGAAGAGCTGGCAGGGATGATTGATCATACCTATGTCAAGGCAGATGCAACACGCAAACAGATGGAAAAGCTATGTAAGGAAGCCAGAGAATATCATTTCGCGATGGCCGCCATCAATTCTTCACAAACCGCCTTATGTGCAGAATACTTACGGGACAGTGATGTTCATGTGGGGGCTGCAATCGGCTTTCCGCTGGGACAGACGACAATCGCTGCCAAGGTGTTTGAAGCAAAGGATGCCATACAAAACGGAGCGGATGAAATTGATTACATGATCAATTTAACAGAAGTAAAGGCCGGAAGTTGGGAGTATGTAAAAGAGGAAATGCAGCGTATCGTCACGGTATGCAGAAACAATGGAAAGCTGTGCAAGGTCATTTTGGAAACCTGTTATCTGACAAAGGATGAAATCAGACAGATTTGTAAAATTGCGGTGGCTGTCAAACCGGATTTTGTGAAAACCTCAACCGGCTTTGGAAGCGCAGGAGCTACTGTGGAGGATGTGGCACTGATGCGCAGGTGTGTCGGTACCGCAGTCAAGGTTAAAGCCTCCGGAGGGATACGGGATGCACGTACATTCAAAAACATGGTTGCCAGTGGAGCTTTGCGTATAGGGACAAGTGCCGGGGTATCCATTGTCAAGGAGCTGCAGACGGAGGCCTTCAAGCACAGCGGTTATATCGCAATACCGGAAGAATATTAGTATTCCCTGTGATTCCATAATATGAGCACAGCTGTCTTCTGTTAAAAAACAGGAGACAGTGATGATAAGGAAATGAAAATATTTTCACAAAATAATGTAACGGAATTACAAAAATGCATTGACAATTTACAAGAAATGCTATATCCTTTTGATAGTGACTACAAAACCAAAGGCAAGGATCGGGACCAGCATAGGAACCTTCTGCTGTAGAGAGCCGCTGGCTGGTGAAAAGCGGCGCAGAAATCTTATCCACTCACCCGTAAGCCGTAACCTGAACACATCGCTGATGTCAGTAAGCGTTACCGTCTGCTCACACGTTATCGTGAGAACATATTCGAAGTCTGGATATGTGAGGGGAATGATGCTTTTCATCATTCAACAAGAGTGGTACCGCGGAATTGGTGATAAGCTTCCGTCTCTTAGGATAGAGATGGAAGTTTTTTTGTTACAATAAGGAGGACAGGATGATGGAAGGATATCAGAAGTACAAAAGACAGTATTTTTTACCACCGGAGCCATGTATGGACTGGGCAGGAAAGGAATATATCGAATCCGCACCACAATGGTGCAGCGTGGATTTGCGGGATGGCAATCAGGCATTGATCATACCGATGAGTCTGGATGAAAAAATCGAATTTTTCCAGCTGCTTGTAGAGGTTGGCTTTAAGGAAATTGAAATCGGCTTTCCGGCAGCCAGTCAGACGGAATTTGAATTTCTGCGCAAGCTGATCGATGAGAATTTGATTCCGGAGGATGTAACGATTCAGGTGCTGACACAGGCAAGAGAGCATATTATCCGCAGAACCTTTGAAGCTGTCAGGGGTGCGAAAAATGCGGTGATACATTTATACAATTCCACATCTCTGGCACAGCGAGAACAGGTGTTCAAAAAATCAAAGGAAGAAATTCTGAATATCGCTGTGGAGGGTGCCAGGCTGTTAAAGAAGCTGACAGAGGAGGACGGCGGCAATTACCGCTTTGAATACTCACCGGAAAGCTTTACGGGAACAGAAGTGGAGTATGCTCTGGAGGTCTGCAATGCCGTATTGGATATATGGCAGCCAACCGCAGATAACAAGGTCATCATCAATCTGCCGGTGACTGTGGAAATGAGCATGCCGCATATTTATGCACAGCAGATTGAATACATGTGCAAGCATATGAACTATCGTGAGAATGTTATCGTATCCCTGCATCCGCACAATGACCGCGGATGTGGCGTTGCGGATACGGAAATGGGTATTCTGGCAGGTGCTGACCGCATTGAGGGAACGCTGTTTGGCAACGGGGAGCGTACCGGAAATGTGGATATTATTACACTTGCAATGAACATGTATGCGATGGGTGTCGATCCCAAGCTGAACTTCACGGATATGCCGCATATCGTCGAGGTCTATGAGCGCTGTACCCGCATGCAGGTGCACATGCGTCAGCCCTATGCAGGACAGCTGGTATTCGCAGCCTTCTCCGGCTCTCATCAGGATGCCATCGCCAAAGGCATGCATTACCGTGATGCACAGGATCCCGAGCACTGGACTGTACCGTATCTGCCAATCGATCCAAGAGATGTCGGACGTGTATATGAAACAGATGTTATCCGCATCAACTCACAGTCCGGTAAGGGCGGCATCGGCTATATGCTGGAGGAATACTACGGCTATGATCTGCCATCCGATATGCGCGAGCAGGTTGGCTATTATATGAAGGATGTATCCGACCATGAGCACAAGGAGCTGCTGCCAAATGAGATCAACGATTTGTTCCAGAAGGAATACATGAATGTCAATGCGCCGTATGCGCTCAATGATTATCATTTCGTACGTCAGGGTGATATCGTAACCGTAACGATGAATATCACCTATGAGGGAAAATCGCAGTTCATCACCGCTATGGGAAACGGACGTCTCGATGCCGTCAGCAATGCCCTTCGCGATAATATGAACCTGACCTTCGACATTCTGGATTACAAGGAGCATGCGGTAAGCAAGGGCTCCACATCCAGAGCGGTATCCTATGTAAAAATCATCGACTGCCGCAAAAAGGATCAGTGGGGTGTGGGACTGCATGACGATATCATCGCATCCAGTGTACAGGCATTATTTTCTGCCATCAACCGTGCAGTAGCACAGCGCCGTGAGGCAGAAAAAGACGCAGAAGCGTAAACAATAACAGCAGGAGGAAAACCATTATGGGAATGACAATGACACAGAAAATTCTGGCAGCACATGCCGGTCTGGATCACGTAGAGGCAGGGCAGCTGATCGAAGTGAATCTGGATATGGTATTGGGAAATGATATCACATCACCAGTCGCTATCAAGGAATTTGAAAAATATGGCTTTACACAGGTATTTGATCCTGGGAAAATCAGCATGGTAATGGATCATTTTGCGCCAAACAAGGATATCAAGGCAGCCCAGCAGTGCAAGGCTTGCCGTACCTTTGCCTATGCAAAGAACATCGAACACTTTTACGATGTCGGAGAAATGGGAATCGAGCATGCTTTGCTTCCGGAAAAGGGAATTGTAGGTCCTGGGGAATGCATCATCGGTGCTGACTCCCATACCTGTACGTATGGAGCGCTGAACGCTTTTTCAACCGGTGTGGGCAGTACGGATATGGCCGCAGGCATGGCTACCGGCAAATGCTGGTTCAAAATCCCGGAAGCTATCAAATTCGATCTGCGTGGAAAGCTTGCACCGCATGTCAGTGGAAAGGATGTTATTTTACACATCATCGGTATGATCGGTGTGGATGGCGCTTTGTATAAATCCATGGAATTCAGCGGTATCGGTTTACAGAGTCTGAGCATGGATGATCGCTTATGCATGGCAAATATGGCAATCGAAGCCGGTGCGAAAAACGGAATTTTCGCCTTCGATGAGATTACGGAGGCTTATGTCAAGGATCGTGTGAATCGCCCGTATGTTACCTATGAAGCAGATGCGAATGCGGAATATAGCAATGTTTATCATCTGGATTTGAGCCAGATCACGCATACCGTAGCCTTTCCACATCTGCCGGAAAACACCAGAACGATTGATGAAATCAAAGAGCCTGTGGTGATTGATCAGGTTGTCATCGGCTCCTGTACGAATGGACGTCTGTCTGATATGGCAGAGGCTGCACAGATTCTGAAGGGAAAGCATGTAGCCAAGGGAGTGCGTGCCATCATCATTCCGGCAACACAGGAAATTTACAAGCAGTGCATACAACTCGGCTATACGGAAATCTTCATCGATGCAGGCTGCGTGGTATCCACACCGACCTGTGGACCATGCCTGGGCGGCTATATGGGAATTCTGGCAGAGAATGAACGCTGTGTTGCGACGACCAACCGGAATTTTGTCGGCCGTATGGGGCATGTGGATTCCGAGGTATATCTGGCAAGTCCGGCTGTAGCTGCAGCCAGTGCCATCATGGGCAGAATCGCAGCACCAAAGGAGGTAGCGTAAGCATGAATGCAAATGGAACAGCACATAAATACGGAGATAATGTTGATACCGATGTTATCATTCCCGCAAGATATCTGAATACCAGCGATCCCTTGGAGCTGGCAGAAAAATGCATGTGTGATATCGATGCGGACTTTGTAAAGAAAATCAAACCGGATGATATCATGGTGGCAGGCTTCAACTTCGGTTGCGGAAGCAGTCGTGAGCATGCGCCGATCGCCATCAAGGCAAGCGGCATCTCCTGCGTTATAGCGAAAAGCTTTGCGCGTATCTTCTACCGCAATGCGATCAACATCGGGCTGCCGATTCTGGAATGTGTAGAGGCAAGCGAGCGTATTGATGACAAGGATGAGATCGAAATCAACTTCGATACCGGAGAAATTATAAATAAGACAAAAAACGAAACCTATCAGGCACAGCCGTTCCCTGCGTTTATTCAAAACATCATGCAGCATAACGGATTACTGAATGCTATTAAAGAGGGGGGAAAGTAAATGGAGAAGCATATTGCGGTGATACCGGGAGATGGTATCGGTCCGGAAATCGTCAAAGAGGCAGTCAAGGTACTGGATGTTATAGCAAAAACATACGGACACAGCTTTGTATACACAGAAGTGGATGCTGGAGGCTGCGCCATTGATAAATACGGAACCTCTCTGCCACAGGAAAGCCTGGATGCGGCCCTTGCCAGTGACAGTGTGCTGCTGGGGGCAGTTGGCGGACCGAAATGGGATCATGTCGACCCATGCATTCGTCCGGAGAAAGCATTGCTGAGTATTCGCAAGGAGCTTGGCCTGTATGCTAATCTGCGTCCTGCGAAAATCTTTGCGGAATTATCCGATGCCTCTCCACTGCGCAGGGATATCGTTGCAAACGGAATTGATTTTATGGTGGTCCGGGAATTGATCGGCGGTGTATATTTCGGAGAAAAAAGCACAGTAGAGAAAAACGGAGAGCTGTATGCCAGTGACAACATGTGCTATTATGCGCACGAAATCCGCAGAATTGCCCATACAGCATTTCAGACGGCTCGTAAAAGGGGAGGCTGCGTTATTTCCGTAGATAAGGCAAATGTACTTGACACCTCCCGTTTATGGCGTAAAATCGTAAGTGAAGTCGCCATGGAATATCCGGATGTAGCCCTCTCTCATATGCTGGTGGATAATGCCGCAATGCAGATTGTGAAGGATCCATCCCAGTTTGACGTCGTGGTGACAGAAAATATGTTCGGAGATATCCTGAGTGATGAGGCCAGCATGATCACCGGCTCCATCGGTCTGATACCGAGTGCCTCCCTTGGGGAAACAAAGCGCGGTATGTATGAGCCGATTCACGGCTCTGCTCCGGATATCGCAGGTCAAAACATCGCCAATCCGATCGGTACAATTCTGGCAGCCGGCATGATGCTGAAGTATGCCTTTGATATGGATCAGGAGGCTGCGGTAATCGAGGCAGCTGTGGAAGAGGCACTTCGTCTGGGCTATCGCACAAAGGATATTATGGAGGATGGTAAAACATACCGGACTTGTTCGCAGATGGGAGATACGATTGCAGAACTGATTACGAACGCATAGGAAGTGCAAAGGAGAGCAGACAACATGTTGATAAAGAATGGAAGAATTCATACGATGGCCGCAAGCGGAACCATACAGGCCGATATTCGCGTGCAAAATGGAAAAATTGCGGCAGTGGGTGAAAATCTGAAAGAGGAAATTGGAGAACTGATCATTGACGCATCCGGCAAACAGGTGTTCCCTGGAATGGTGGAAGCACATTGTCATTTGGGGATGGAGGAAAGTGCCATCCGCGGGGAAGGGGACGATGTGAATGAAATGAGTGATCCGATCACGCCGCAGGTGCGAGCAATCGACGGCTGCAACCCGCTGGATGAAACGATCATCAATGCCCGCAATGCAGGTATTACAACCGTAGCCGCAGGTCCGGGAAGCGCCAATGTCATCGGTGGTACCTTCATGGCCTATAAAACACACGGCGTCAGCATTGATGAAATGGTGATACAGAATCCGGTAGCGATGAAATGCGCCTTTGGTGAGAATCCAAAGCGTGTCTATCAGGACAGCCGTATCAAAACCAGAATGAATATCGCGGCACTGCTGCGGGAAACGCTGGCAAAAACGAAGGAATATATCGCAAAAAAGGAAGCCGCTCAGAATGATCCACTGAAACTGCCGGCCTATGATATGAAGCTGGAGGCGATGATTCCGGTCATCAAAAAGGAACTGCCGTTAAAATGCCACGCGCATCGTGCGGATGATATTCTGACGGTGATACGAATCGCAAAGGAATTTGATGTCAACGTGACGCTTGATCATTGTACGGATGGAGAGGTTATCAAGGCACAGGTAAAGGCAAGCGGATATCCGGCCATCGTCGGACCATCCCTGACTCATAAATCGAAATTTGAGCTGGCAAACAAGTCCTTTACGACGCCGGGTGTTCTGTGCAAAGAAGGTGTTCTGATCGCCATTACGACGGATTCACCGGTCGTGCCACAGGAATATCTGCCATTGTGTGCAGCACTAGCTATGAAGGACGGGCTGCCAGAGGAAGAGGCATTAAAAGCAATCACTATCAATCCGGCAAAAATTCTCGGTCTGGAGAAACGCATCGGCAGCATCGAGGAGGGCAAGGATGCCGATCTTATCATCTGTGACAGCTCCTTGCTGGATACACAAAACGTTATCAGCTATACGATTATCAATGGGGAAATCGCCTATCAAAGAGCTTAGGCGGTTACATAAGCTAAAAAATCCGTTTGGTAAAGGAAGGAGTGCTTCCATGGTCATACACAGACCGTAAGCGCTCCTTTTTCAATGATGCTAAAGCGATAATTGCAGCCATACACGATCTGAGATCAGTGCGAATCCGATTGACCGTAACCCTGTGCCACTGTGCTATTTTTTGTACATGCTTGCACCCATCCTTTTTTCCTGACAAGGAACTGAAATGCTGTCAGGTATAGAAAAGCAGCCGGTAATCATCAAGCAGAGAAAAGCCGCTATGGATCAATTCGCCAAATGGATACGGCTGTCGCATAAGACGATCACAGCGTATGGGGGGTTCGATAGTTGAGCATGACAGCTTGTGTTGACATGCGGTCAGCAATTCTGAAAAAACTATTGTTTCTATGGCTTTCCTGCTACCTCTTGCCTCTGCGGGTAATCATGTAATATCAGAAAAAACGCAAATGCGTCTTATGCGAAAGCTAAAATTTCCATTTTTTTCGTAATTTGTAATGGAAATATTGTAAATGACTGGCAATTCTTTTATAATATCAATGGATGTATATAAAAAAGCATACTTTATGAAATAGGCAAGATTTCCGCGAAAAGCGCCGTTTTTTAAACAAAATAAAGGAAAAATCATAAAAAAACACACTGTCTATTTACGTATAATTTTATAGATATACACAAGGAAATGGGGCGAAGCCATGAAGGATGCACTGCTGGATTATATATTTGAAAACTGTGATGCTGCTTATATTTCTGATCTTCGACAGAGGATGATTTTTCAGGAATATGCGGACATGATTCTAGGGATAGAGGATTCTAAATTCACAGCCGAGGAATGGAATTATGTGTACCAGTATCTAACAGGAGCAAATGCTGTGTTTTCTACTGTAGCTGAGGTGAAGAAAGCTTTGCAATCCTGGATGCAGGCATGACGGAAAATGCGATAAGCATGCTATTATGCAATTATTCATAATATACAAGCAAGAGGGTTCACGATCAGGTAACGATCAGTTTGAAGTCTCTTTTTTGTAATGCCAATATCCCTTTCATGATTGTGCCCTCCCATACGCTATGATTCCTTCGATTGGATTTCAGCACAAACCCGACGGCAAGTGGTGATGAAATCCTGTAAGCCGGCATGCAGATGCTTGTTTGCGTGATAGATGATGTAATAATCCCTTTGAAAGGAAACATCCGATAAATACAAACGGGTGACAATGCCTGTTTCCAGCTCAGCCTTTACCATCTGATAGGGGAGGATGGAGATACCGAAACCAAACTGTACACCCTTAACCAGTGCTCTGGTACTGGCGCTCTCCCATATGGGATGCAGCTGGATGTCATGCACCTTCATGATGGAGTCCAGTATTTCCCTTGTACCGCTGCCCTTTTCCCGCAGTAAAAACGGCTCCTGTGCGATGTCCTGCAGGCACAGCTCCTGTTTTTTTGTCAGGGGATGCTCTCTGGCACAAATAACGGCCAGCTCATCCTTGAAAAACGATATCTTTTGAATATGCTCATGGGTTGGTATACCTTCAATCAATGCCAGATCCAGCTTATTGGAAACGATTGACTCCTCAAGAATCATGGAATTCTCGATGAGTATCTGCGTCTGTCGCTTTGGATACTGCTGCTTGTAGCTGTACAGGCATTCACAAAGCAGACTGTTGGCAATCGTGATACTGGAGCCGATGGACATGCTTTCCATATCACTCCAGTGCTCCATACTGTTCTCCATTTCATCAAACAAGGAGGTGATGTGGCTGGCGTATTTGAGAAAGCGTTCACCATCATCTGTCAGATATAATTTGCGGGAAATTCTGTCAAACAGCTGCAGCTGATAATATTCCTCCAGCTCCCGTATGGCAAGGGATACCGAGGGCTGTGCGATATGCAGCTTTTCAGCAGCCTTTGTGATACTTCCCCAGGTGCATACCGCAACGAAGATACGTAAATGTCGCAGGGTCATGGAAATCTCCTTTCATAATAATAAATTATAAAATATATATAATAATACTATTTTCATTATGAAATGACAAGGACTATAATAGTAGGGAAGGTGATGAAAATGGAGAAAAATGCAAAAATGTACGGAAAATTATTTTCTTCCGTGTTTATGTTAAGTGCCTGTACCTTTGGTGGAGGCTATGTGATCGTACCATTGATGAGAAAGAAATTTGTTGAGGATCTGCATTGGATCGAAGAGGGAGAGATGATGGATCTGGTGGCCATTGCCCAATCCTCCCCCGGAGCAATCGCTGTCAATGCCTCAATCAGTATCGGCTATCGCTGTGCAGGCATTCTGGGGGCAATCGTTGCGGTAATTGGAACGGTGCTGCCTCCGCTTGTGATTTTAACAGTGATATCCTACTGCTATGAGGCGTTTATTCAGATACGCTGGATACAGCTTATGCTGTTTGGGATGCAGGCAGGCGTGGTTGCGACCATCTGCGATGTGGTATGGACGATGGGCAGGGAGGTCTGGAGTCAGCCGCAGAAGGTGTATGTGCTCATTATGCTGGCGGCGTTTGTTTGCAATGTGATGTTTGATGTCAATCTGCTCATTATCATCCTGGTCTGTGGAGCATTGGGCTATATGATTGAGCGTGCGATGAAAAAGGAGGGTGGTCTGCAATGACGTTGTTACAGCTGCTGCTGAGCTTTCTGCAAATCGGACTTTTGAGTATCGGCGGAGGGTATGCGGCACTTCCGATAATTCAGGATCAGGTCGTTGCCATGCATGGCTGGCTGAGCATGCGGGAGTTTGCGGATATCCTGACCATTTCACAGATGACCCCGGGGCCGATTGCAATCAATGCGGCCAGCTTTGTCGGAACTAAGATTGCCGGCCTTCCCGGGGCTTTGGTAGCATCTCTTGGTGTTGTACTGCCCAGTTTTATCATCGTCCTGACGCTGTCCTTTCTGTATTATAAATATCGGCAGCTGGATGCTATACAGGCAGTACTGAAGGGACTTCGTCCTGCGGTGGTCGCATTGATTGCCTCTGCGGGCGTGTCGTTGGGAATTGATGCCTTCTGGGGAGGGAAAGCGATTTCTCTTGCTGATTTAAACATAGAAAGCGTGCTGCTGTTTGCACTGGGCTTTCTTCTGTTAAGAAAATATAAAAAGAGTCCGATAACCGTAATGCTGCTGTGCGGTGTGCTGGCAGTCGGCTATGGATTCCTGAGTGGAAGTCTTGCTTTTTAGAAATTGTTACATGTATGATGTAATAATATGCAGTACGATAGCATTGTCAGAAAGGATGATGCTATATGAGTTGCGGATTACAGATTCACAAACAGGCCGTTATGATAGAATACTATCTCAATCAGGCAGTAAACAAGGTGCGGGGGCAGAGAAACTGTTCTCTTGCTGATATCACGATGGTATACGACCAGCCGATTCGCCTTACTGCGGATATCCTCAGTGAATTGCAGGATAAGGTGCGAAATGAGACCGAGCTGAAAACCATCCAGGATATCAAAACCAAATACTGTACGTATCAGGGATACATCCTGTCACAGCTGGATGAAGAGGTATGTGAGAATCTGGTGGATGATCTGAAGCGTTTAAGTGAATGAGAGCACCGGAGATGAATACCTGTCAGGCTTGCAAAAGGAGGCTTTCCAATAGGGGCGCCTCCTTTTTGGTACAGCAAGCGGATCATAGTGTTAGCTGGTGAACGTTGAAAACGCCATATGCTATCCGTTATCGCAATACTGTATAGGAGCTCTCCTGTTTCTTTAATCAGAGCTGTCAAGTGTGCAGGCTTCTGCATTTCTTTTCAATTCTTCAAGCAGCTGTTCTTTGGTATTTCGGGAAGGGTCCTGCATCGCGTAGTCCAGAAGCATATGCAGTGCGGTTTTGATCTGTTTGCCGCGCAGACCGCAATCCATCATATCTCTGCCATTCACCGCAAGTGTCTGTAGGCTGAGAAGCTCTTCTTCAGCGTGCATCTTCAGCAGCAGCTCCTTGCATTGCCGGATGAGCTGGACACCGTTTGCGGCCAGCTCCGGATTTTTCGCCAGCTGGTCTGCAAGCTGTACATCCAGTGCCAGTAAGGCATCCGGCAGCTGATTATCAAATTTTGACAGATATCTGCGCAGGGTGCTTTTTTTCGGTGTGAGATTGTAATCATGATACGCAATGCAGCGCAAAACACGATGTATGGTTTTGTTGTCATAGCGAAGCTCCTTCAGCCAATGTTTTGCAAGCTCAACGGATTTCTGCGCATGACCGTAATAGTGAGAGATGCCATCGGCATCAGTAGCTTCACAGGCCGGTTTGCCTACGTCATGAAAAATGATGGCCAGCTTGCCCTCCAATGGCATCCCTGCCGTGTGGTTCAGTGCCACATCGGTATGTGTGAATACATCATATATATGCCAGGGATTGTTCTGTTCTTTATTCATCAGCCTTGTATAGCCTGCCGCAATCGCATCCAATACCCGCATATCCTTTAACAGCTGTAATGTATCCGGATAATCCTGCAGCAGGATACGGTTAAATTCCTCACGAATGCGTTCTCTGGATATATAGGAGAGCAGATGGGCATGGGTGCGTATTGCCTGCGCGGTTTCTTCCTCTATTCCAAAGTGCAGCGTACAGTGAAAGCGCAGTGCACGAAGAATGCGCAGGGCATCCTCCTGCATTCTTTCAGAAGCATTCCCCACACAGCGTATGATTTTTCTGGCGATGTCTGCCTGACCATGATAAGGGTCATGAAAGCCCCGCTTCGGATGCCAGGCAATCGCATTCATTGTGAAATCACGCCGTTTTAAATCCTCATCGAGATTCGAGGTGAAGCGGACTGCTTTTGGACTGCGGTGATCTGTATAAGCACTTTCTGTACGATAGGTAGTGATTTCAACCGGCTCATCCTGTACAAGGACTGTTACAGTACCATGCTTCAAGCCGCTTGGTATGACACGGTAGCCGTATTTCCTGAACAGCGCCATCACCTCATACGGCGTAGCATCCGTCGTGATATCATAATCGTGCAGCTCTCGTTCCATCAGCATATCACGCACACAGCCTCCCACCAGCCAGGCTTCCTTATAGATGGTAGGAAAGAGCTGTAACACCATTTGAATATGGGAATCGTTTATTGTTTTCATAGCATTCTCCTTACTGCTATTATATAATGAATACAGTGGTGAAAAAAAGGAGATTACATGAAAAAAGTTGTTGAAATCGTTCATGATATCATGAACAGCCAGTTAACAGAAAATAGCATCTGTGCTGATTTTACCATGGGGCAGGGATATGATACGCTGTTTCTTGCACGGCAGAAGAACTGTTCTCATGTCTATGCGTTTGATATTCAGCCACAGGCGTATGCGCAGACCAAAGAAAAGCTGAAGGCTGAACAGCTGGAGGAAAAGGCTACCCTGATTTTGGATTCACATGAAAGCTGTGATGCCTATATCCGGGAGCCGCTGGATCTGGGTGTGTTTAATTTCGGATATCTGCCGCATGGGGATCCTGAAATCATGACAAGGCGGGAAACGTCTCTTTGTGCTATCACAAAAGCATTGCATCTGTTGAGAAAGCATGGTATTCTGATTCTGGTATTGTATTGGGGACAGGCCTGTAACAGAGAAGAAAGTGAAGCTCTGCTGGCATGGAGTGCTGGATTGCAGAGCCGCTTTTATAGCGTATGTAGAATTACGATGCAGAACAAGCAGAATTGTCCCGATATACTGGTAATAAGCAAGGAAAAGGAGAAAGTAGAGTATGATCAAAGCCGTAATATTTGATATGGATGGGGTGCTGGTGGATAGCGAACCAAAAAATCTGGAGCAGCTGAGGGGATTTTATAAAAGCTATGGAACTGAGGTGGATGATGCTTTTATGCATTCTCTGGTCGGCAGCTCCTATACGTATACATATACAGAAAGCATGCGGGTCATGCATATGGACTGGCCAATGGAAAAGTTTAAGGAAAAGCTGGATGATTACTGTAAGCTTCATGCGTTTGGATATGATGAGGTATTGAATCCCGGCGTTAAGGAAACTTTAATCTGGCTGCGTGAGCATGGCTATAAAACGGCTGTTGCATCCAGCTCAGCCATGCATCAGATTCAGACCATGGAAAATGTCTGTGATCTGGTTGGCTGCTTTGACGAGCTGCTGAGTGGTGAGATGTTCCATGAAAGCAAGCCCAATCCCGAAATTTATCTGACAGCCGCAAAAAAGCTGAATGTGAAGCCGGAGGAATGTATCGCGGTGGAGGATAGCAAATATGGTATAGCGGCAGGAAATGCTGCGGGTATGCGCGTGCTTGCCTATGCAGACGATCGTTATGGAGTAGATCAAAGCAAGGCTTATGCAAGAATTCATAATATGCAGGAAATCAAAGCTTATCTGAACGATTAAGAAATGATTGAGGAGACAGCTTGTCAGTTTGATAAAGGGATGCTGCGTGACAGCTGCCATATTGACACGTACTTATAGGATCAGCAGGTGTGAGACCACCTGCTTTTTTACGGCTCCAGCTTCTCTTTTTTCGTAAGAAGGAGGGCGGAGTTTCAGGAGTGTGAAGCATACGGATAAATTTTGTAATAGGGTAGCGATATTGCAGATAGGAGGATATCTTTCATAAAGCATGCAGTTTCCGTAATGAGAATATGCAACACAGGGAATGCTGTGCTTGATGATACTGGACTGAAAAATTCAATCACTTCTGCGGGCAATTCTGGTTTCTCTATCCCTGATTGGTTTCAATCAGAAGAATAAATACCATAGGTGGTCTATTCCTACTTTTTCACTATACTTTTTCTCTTTTTTAGCACTCAGGTGTTGACAGTGCTAAAAACTGTGCTATAATAGCATTAGCAATCAAAGAGTGAGAGTGCTAAAAAAGGAGCGTGATCGTATGAACTTTGATAAAATGAGTGAAAAGCTGCAGGAGATTATCATGCAGGCAGTGGAAATCTGCAAATCGTATCAGCATACAACCGTTGACACCATCCAGATGCTGAAGGCCATCTTTGAACATGATGTGCTGGATGGCTTATTCAAGCGCCTGAATATAGATAAGACAAGAGCCCTGACGCTGATTGATCAGGAAATGAATAGAGTGGCAACCAGCAGCAATGTCAATCCGCAGCTGTCAAATGAGGTAGCTCAGTCTTTTTCCAAGGCGGAGCAGTGGAGTGCGGGAATTCAGGAAACCTATCTGAGTGTTGCCAGTGTCTGGATTGCCCTGATGTTCAACAAATCCTATATATCCAAGCAGCTGGTTAAGGAATTTCATCTTAACGAAAATACCTGCAAGGATGAGGAGCTGAAGCGCAGAGGTGGTAAGCGGATGGATTCACCGAATGCGGAATCCAATCTGGAGGCGTTGAGTAAATACGGACGTGATCTGGTGGAGGATGTAAAGAATGGAAAAATCGATCCGATTATCGGACGGGATGATGAAATCCGCCGTGTTATACAGATTTTATCCAGGAAGACAAAAAACAATCCGGTGCTCATCGGTGAACCCGGCGTTGGAAAAACCGCTGTTGTGGAAGGAATCGCCTGGCGGATCATGAAGGGAGATGTACCGCAGTCCCTGAAGGAAAAGAAACTGATTGAGCTGGATATGGGGTCTCTGATTGCGGGCGCGAAATATCGCGGTGAGTTTGAGGAGCGTCTAAAATCCATTCTGGAGGAAGTGAAGCAGGCAGAAGGAAATATCATTCTGTTTATTGATGAAATTCACAATCTGGTCGGTGCAGGCAAAACGGAGGGCAGTATGGATGCCGGCAATATGCTGAAGCCGATGCTGGCACGTGGTGAGCTGCGCTGTATCGGGGCAACTACCTTCAATGAATATCGACAGTATATCGAAAAGGATGCGGCCCTGGAACGACGGTTCCAGCGAGTTATGGTGCAGGAGCCAAGCGTAGAGGATACCATTTCCATCCTGCGTGGGTTGAAGGACCGCTTTGAATCCTATCACGGTGTTAAGATTTTGGATGAGGCTATCCTTGCTGCAGCTACGATGTCCAACCGCTACATCACTGACCGGTTCCTGCCGGATAAGGCGATCGATCTGATTGATGAAGCATGTGCCACTCTGCGGGTGGAAATGGAGTCTATGCCGCAGGAGCTTGATGAGCTGCAAAGAAAGATCATGCAGCTGCAGATTGAGGAAACCGCACTGAAGAAAGAGGAAGATAAAAAGGCGAAGGAGCGTCTGGAGGATATTCGTACAGAGCTTGCACAGCTGCAGGCGGAAAAGGACTCCCTGTATACAAAATGGGAGGATGAGAAAGCAGAGCTGGAGGAAAGCAAGGATGCCAAGGTTCGTCTGGAGAAGGCAAAGCTGGATCTGGAGCAGGCACAGAATGAAGCACGATACGAGGATGCTGCCAAGCTGCAATATGCAACAATACCACATCTGGAAAAGCTGATTCGTGAACAATCGGATAAGCAGAAGGAGGACGCCCTCATTCAGGAAACTGTGAATGAAGAGCTGATCGCAAAAATCGTATCCCGCTGGACCGGCGTGGAGGTCAGCCGTCTGGTGGAAAGCGAACGTCAAAAGCTCTTGCATTTAAAGGAAGCATTGCAGAAACGTGTCATCGGACAGGATAATGCATTGGAGCTTGTCAGTGATGCCATTCTGCGCAGTAAGGCACAGATACAGGATGAGCATCGTCCAATTGGAAGCTTCCTGTTTTTGGGGCCGACCGGTGTTGGTAAGACGGAGGTTGCCAAGGCATTGGCAGAGCAGCTGTTTGACAGTGAGTCTCATATCGTCCGCATTGATATGAGTGAATATATGGAAAAGCACAGTGTTTCCCGTTTGATTGGTGCACCTCCAGGATATGTCGGCTACGATGAAGGCGGACAGCTGAGCGAGGCCGTGCGCCGCAATCCATATTCTATCATTCTATTCGATGAGGTAGAAAAGGCGCATCCGGATGTATTCAATGTACTTCTGCAAATTCTGGATGATGGAAGAATTACCGATTCCAAGGGTGTGACTGTGGATTTCAAAAACACGCTGCTGATCATGACCAGCAATCTGGGAAGTCAGTTTGCCTTTGATGGCGTTGACCGTGATGCAAATTATATGAACGAGGTGAAGAAGTACTTTAAGCCGGAGTTTATTAACCGAATCGATGAAATTGTTGTTTTCAATGCATTGAATGATGATATGCTTGGTAAAATCGCACATAAATTCATGAGAGAGCTTACCCAGCGTCTTGCGCATAAGGATATTACGCTGCAGGTCAGTGATGCTGTATACAAAGCCATTGCTACACAGGGTGTGGATCCATTGTATGGTGCGCGTCCAATGAAGCGTTATATCCAGAGAAATATTGAGACTTTGATTGCTCGCAGGATGATTGAAGGCAATGCAGGTAAGGATGATAAAATCAGTGTAGATGTTAGAGATGGGGAGTATACGGTTGAGATAACCCATTTTGATAATTAAAAAAAGTTGCACATACCCGTTACAGGGATGTGCAGCTTTTTTATGTTTCGTAGCCGGAGCTTGTTGAAAAGAAAAGCAATCTGTATAGCGGACAGTTTTTGACGTGAGCATACGGTCAGCGGATAAATAAATGAAATTTTCTAAGATTCAGGCTTGCTTAACATCTGATTTTTTATGTACAGATAAAAGTTTTTAATTTTTTTTCATAAAATTTAGGAGTTTTGCCCTTTCCCTACGTATATAAGAGTGTATAAGAAAAAAAGG
>OGFC01000332.1_pt1 | contig 48246 bp, 61 predicted proteins | sample 1570841 | NCBI WGS metagenome assembly OGFC01 (sample SAMEA2582137, study PRJEB24529) | metagenome | biome: Human gut stool | place: China | collected 2011 | reverse complement strand
ATAATTATGTCAATATTTATTGCTAAATATTGACAATCGACCCTGCAAGGCATATACTCAGCTCATATTGCCTCGTATCTAACGATTAAAAATGTATGGATTAGTGTCTGTCCTAAATAAGGAGGAAACACTATGAAATATAAGCGCCTGTGTAGAAATATCGTATTTGTGATTGTAATAACCACGCTCGTTGTATGCTTACTGAGGCATACAACATTGCAAACAACTAGTAATGAATGGTTGATTCATATATCTAAGTCAGATAGCATACCTTTATCTGATATTTTGACAAATGATCTTCCGCTGACTGCCTGCCTCATTACCGCCATAGGAACTATATACGAAATCATAATACGCTTAAAGAATGATTCTTTATAAGTTTCTCCTCTCTGATTTATTGAGAATTCTTAACACAACAACTTTGGCAATCACATCGAAAACGGATAAAGGCGCTAATCCAGAAAAAAGTATTGGAACTGCAATTCTAATACTTTTTATTTCCAAATGAAAAAGCCACTCACTCCCGAAGGAATGAGTGGTTATTTTATACTCCGAATGTGCCGTAAGACTTATCTCTTACTCCATTTTTAAGTGTGCCGGCAGCCATCCAGCGACGTGTGCCATCTTTGCCAATCCAAGAAATCCAGACATACCCCTCGCGCCTTACGTATCCATCATACTTTACAGACATGCCCTTTTCGTACCAGTCGCCCGTTGGCTTACCTTTTGTAGTCGGTGCCTTTCGGATATTTATTTTATCTACTGTACACGTAAACGTGGCCGTTTCTCCCACCCAGTCACTCGGCTTTTTGTTTAGCACTGTATAACTTTCTGCTGGCTTTTTGTCCGCAAACAGGCCCTTATAGCATTTTGGCCGGAAGGCTGTATCATACGTTGCGCTGTACGGTAGCTTTACCTCGTTAAAGGCTCCGGCTGCACCACCCTGATTCTGGCCTAAAAATAAGCCGTATCCGTTTCCAAGATCACTCATAAATATCGCGATGTGGCTATCCGGTGTTGCACTCGCCTCTTTAAAGACTGCGATGTCACCCTGCTGCATGGTCTTGACCTCGTCGCAATATTTCAACATTCCGTTGTTTTTGCGATTTGTCCAGATATCTTTTACGTATCCCGACTTGGTGCAGTTTGCGTATGGATATCCTAACCACTGCATATAGTACGCATATCCATCCCAGCACTGACTGCCATATGCTCCGTCCATGTCGTATCTCTTTCCGATGACTTTGTTTCTAAATTCCATAGGTGTTTTCATGTTTTTTCCTCCTAATTTTTAATAGGCAAATCGCCTAATTCTTCCATGAGATCATGTATTCCATTTTCTCCAAACATGCTGTACACACTGTACAGCGTTTTTACATTTTCGAGCGCGTAGAGAGGGATGCACCCCTCTCTCATATATCGCTTGTGATAATCAATGATATTTATCCGGATGAGCAGGCACATACCACTTGTCAGCAGCTTAAGCTCGTCGGTACGCTTCTGTTCCAATTTCTTTTCCAGCTCTTCACGTTTGTGCTTTTGGCTTGTACGATCTTTAAATAAAAACAGGGCTGCCGGAAGTAGAAATCCAGTCAATAAGGCGAGTAGTATCTCCATGTCTTACTCCTTTGTATCCACCGCAGCTGCGACCTCAGAGGGCTTACCGTTTAAAATATTGATAAACGTACTGTATGCATCCTTGATATAGCGCCATGCTGCTACGCCAATAGTGGCAGCAATCATAGCTACAGTAATGAGGTCATGCACTTGCTCGTTGATATTAGGCACATACTGTGTTAGCAGCGTTGTGGCTGCATCTACGGCGGCAACCATCAGCATAGTGCCAAAGACCAGCACCAAGGCTTTTTTGACGCCCTGCCACAGCCGTTTAGCGTTAAAATGCTCCCCTGTGATGTTGATATTGTGGTAAAGACTCAGCACCACGTTAGATGCAAAAGCCAGTAGTAAAATAGCATAACAGACAAACACCATGCTGAGGTCTGCCAGTAAAACAGTGTAAAGCATATCCATGTTTCTTCTCCTTTCGCTCTTGTGAGCATATTTAAAGAGAGCCTATGAGCGGCTCTCTAATTGCTGTATTCTGTGCTGCAGCTGCGATATCTCAAAGTCTCGTTTTTGCAGCTCCTGCTGTAGCTCTTGTGCATCCTGCTGTCGGCTGGCCTTTATGCTCAACAGCTCATTGTCAATGGCATCTACTCGCTTTATGGTCTTTTGTATCATGTGCATGTTTAAGGATGTGAGTGATGCGTATGACAAAGAATACGAATCTGTATCAAGATCATGCTCGTATACCCCGAATTCTCGCTCTAAAATACCAAACTTGTCCATAGACTCTTTTACCCATTGTGCAATTAGTCCACATTCAGACTGTCCTGGGTATGCTTTTAATTCATAGGTTATGGGCTTTAGATCCATATACATATTTTCAAAGCGTGCGTCATACGCTCTGATATTGGTTTTCAAGCGTATATCTGATGATGCGCTTTCGGCTTTAGTAGAATATAGCCGGTACCATCTATATGATGCTCCGCTGCTGCCCAAGGCTGTACCGGTTTGTAATGGCCTAAAGTACCCAGAGCTCCAATTTGCGTCGTAGTATTTACCATAATGTTCTAGGCGCCCGTTCCCATAACTTGAAAAAATAACACTTGCCGCCGCTGAAATACCCGCTTCGCCAGTGTTACCGTACGCATAAACGCTTGTACTCCCTGATATCAAAGCACAACGATAATTTGAGTTTACGGTAATGTAGTTATAACTGTTGGTATATAGATTTCGGATATAGTTTGAGGAATTGAAGTAAATGTACTTCGTGGTATTTACATTCTGGTTCAAGTAAATATTATTCCCGACGGTCAGATTTGTTGAGACGCTAATCGTCGTGTTAGACGTTAGGCTCCCAGCCGTTACCGTACCCAGATTTGCAGTAAGAGCACTCAGTGACGTTACGCTGATTTTATCTGCGGTTATAGTCTTAGAGGCTATCTTTGCACCTGTAATGGTATTTGCTGCAATCTGAGTGGCCGTAATAGTGCCTGATGCAATCTTAGCCGCCGTGATAGTGTTAGCTGCAATCTGATTAGCAGTTACTGTTCCAGTGTAAATCTTCCCACCGTTTATAAATGTCTTATCTTGGGATGCACACCAACTCCCGATATTAGATGGCTCAGCAATAACGTAGCTGTTAGTGGGAGATATTGTGGGCTCAACATACTGCGGATATTGGGCGCTTTGGTTGGTATCGTATTTTGAGGTATATATTTTCCACGAGGTGCTAAAATCGCAATAGATAAAATATTTCCCGCCACCTCGCAGATAAAAAACAGGCAAGGAGCTATAAGACATTTGCTGAAAATATGCTGGCATTTTATCACAAAAACTATAAAAGTTTTCTTGTATCCAACCACCACCGTTTGTCCGTCCCCATCCTGCTGCCTTTGCGTATACAGTAAAATTGACTGAAAACCCGTTAGCATGAGTAGACCAACTTGGTTTTGAGCCGCTGTTTAGCTGTACGTCAACCGACATCATATGATGTCCTTCACCCGGTATTGCACTGCCAACCACTGGATAATAAGTATTTACGTTATAAGACGATGATGACAAATCAATTAGGTATTTGTATCTCTGCACACCGTTTGATATCGTTACATATCCAGATAAATCTAAGTGGCTTGCCTGTATCTTTATCGCCTCCGCAGACTGGTTGATCGTGGATATGATTGCGCCTTTGTCGGTCTTGTTTGCAACCGTCGTGGTCAACCCATTTACTGTGGCAGTTATCTCAGTTACTTTGCTGCTGGCGCTGTTTGCTGTAGTCTCGACCGCTGATATCCTACTGCTGAAACCATCAACCGTAGCACTTACCTCATTTGCTTTAGTAAGAGCATTACCCGCAGTGCTTGTCGCTGATGTGATGCGAGCATCAAATCCATTGACTGTCTGCTCTAACGTTGAGGTCTTGTCAGATACAGTCTTGATGGATGCGTCTACATCCTCAGGAGCCGGAACCCATGTTGGAGCCTTGTCACCCTCGACCAAAATAAGACTGTGGTACCACACGATATCACCGACCGCCCAAGGTATAGTGGAGTCAGCTGTATAAAACGTAAATTGATAATGCGCTCTTTCTAAAGCTGTGAAGGTGTGCACAAACCTTTTCCACTCAGTTGTGACATCATAATTACGTTGCCCACCTTGTTCACTGCCAGTGCTAAGCCGTACATTTTTTGAGGATTTAATATATACTGCCCACGTATATCTTTTTCCGGGATCTAATTTACGAGGAATAACATGATAAAAGCCACCGGTTCCCGCTTGCGCACAAGTTGCCTGCATCGCCTTACCACTAATCGCTGTTGACTCCTCAATAATTTGCACAGACCATTTGCTTGTGATACCATTAACAATTGCCTTATCCGGTCTAGTATTTGTGATAAGATTCCTTCCACCAATCTCCATATTATTTAGATTTTCGATACTGGAGGCATGCTCACTAACCGTACTGTTAATACCATTTACGGTCTGCGTGAGGCTGCTGTAATTGGTTTGTAGCGTAGATACATCACCTTTAGCCTGTGACACGTCGGTAATCAGTGATGAGATTTTACCCTGCTCTACGGATAACGCTGTACTCAGTGTGCTTATGTCACCGGTGATAGTGTTATACACCACAGATAGAGATTGGTTAGCTCCATCCACCATAATATGGCTAGACTTTATGACCTCTGTGCCATCGTTGATCTCTTTGACTAACGAGGTAATGTTAATTTTGTCTCCCGCAATATTTGCGTTGTCAGCTACCATGCTATCCACGATAATAGGCCGTTGTATGCCGGATGCGGTGATGCCGGTTGCATCAAACATCAGATTGCCGGATGCGTCCCAGACATACATGTTGTAGTCTCCAGATGCATCTTTGCCAATTTGTACTCTTGGCCTTGTGATATCTTTTATCTGGATGGTTTCGCCGTATATATCTAACCGTCCGGATTGTGACTTAAAGTGTATACTGCTGGCATCAATCGTACCGGCGGTGACTTTATCGGCTGCCACGCTGTCAATCATGGCCGACTTTATCAGTGCGTTGGATATCGTGGTGTTGTCAGCATTTAATACTATAGTCTGTGTACTGCCTGCTGTCACACTGCCTGCGAGCAGGGTGTTGACACGCTCTAGGTCAACATCCAGTACGTGCACCTCAGCTTTAGTGGCATATAGCTCCTGTACGTACTCTTTGGATACGTAGGATGTCTCTATGATTGCTACCTTTGCAGTAAGCTCTGTGACGTCCAGATTTTCAATTTCTGCGTCAAGCGCAATGAGCTTTTTGTTGACCTCAAGGTAGTTTGTATTGATAGTCTCAAACTCGCCCTCAAAGGCCGTAATCTTATCGGTGATGACTTGCTTTGTGCTTACGAGGTCTGAGTAAGTCCTATCCACTTTTGTTTGTAGAGGGCCTTTATAGCCTGTATCCTGCTCCTGCTCGGTCTTGCCTTTTGACTCTACGGTCCCGTAAAATCCACCGTCACAATTAAACTCATAGTCCATGAGAGGGATAACATAAGCATTGCCGGCGTTATCCATTACACGCACGAGGTCGCCTGCCTCAACATCAGGTTGAGCCATGCGCCAGTTTAGTTTGGCAGCTCTATACGTAAAGCCCTTAATCCGGTTGTATAAGACAGTGATGCGCTCCTGGGTCATCCCCGGACAACTAAAATAGATACCAACGCCGGTTCCCGCAGACACAGAATGCTCCTCGTCGATTGTACAATCCAACCGGTTAATAAAGGTGTCTTCCTCGTCCATTTCAAATGGATCAGCAAATCGACTCGGGGATATAGTAAGACCTGTGTCGGTATACCATACCAGCCTGAGCTTACCATCTTTATCCATAATAGCATTTTTGCCACAGTACGCAGCAAGCACACTTATAGCCTCAATGATGGTTAGCCCCTGCAGGTTATCGACTTTGTAGGTAACATCATCAGCTCCGCCTGCATAGGCGATACCAATCTTTTTACATTGCTCCTGCAGGATAGCGTCTATCTTTTGATTACCGGACATGTCAGTAAAAAACCCTTTATAGCAAAGGGCAAAGTTATCATATGCAGTAAGCTTTATAAACTCGCCAGTCCGTACCGGCTTTTCAAGGTTATAGACACCTTTTTTTATCCACTCTACAGTACCATCGTCCAGCTCTAAACCAATATACGGTATCGCTTGACGTCCTTTAAGGATAGTGTTTTTAGGCACGTCTGTGAGGATAAATTCAATATAGGAGCTAACAGCATCCCCAAACGTGATTTGTTCGGATGAGTTTGTACCGCCTTTAAGCTTAAAGCTCTTTATACCAGTATACTCAGTGCCTGCAATGTCAATCTTCAGCCGGAAGTGGCGGCCAGATTTACTAACCGCCGTTTTGTATTTATTGGATGTGGTTATCATCGTACCACCTCCCTGTGCTATTCTTCGATTTTCAGTATAAATTCAACTGATTCAAGTTCATTCGCTGTAAGTTCCACACGATCTAACTCATCCAGAGTTAGCTGACGCACGTCGATTTCTTCCTCCAGGTCCAGGAGCTCTTTGTATTCCTCAAAAAACTTCTTTTTCGCCTCGATATCACCATCTGGTATAAAGTAATTCCCATCTTTTTCAGCACCATATTTTTTTATCAACTCAGAGCGTTGCTCTTCCAGGAACACTGCCTGCTTTTTTACTGACTCCAGAGTCTTTTTAATATGGTAAGACTGCTTCGCAGGCAAAGCAGTGTTGAGCATCTTACCAAGTGCTGGCTGCGCGTCTACGATTTGTTTATTTTTAAGCTGCATCCTTGTTACCTCCTGCCAGTTCCGCGATGATTGCATCCTGCTCTGCATAAATCTCGTCTTCCGCTGCTGATGCAGCTGTGCGTACTGCTTCGCGATTAGCCTTGTACAAAGTCTGATTGCTAGTGTAATCTGTAACAACCGCGTTTTCCGGGTTGCCGGTATTGATTACACCTTTTATCTGTTTTACCTGTGCATTGTCCACCATAATGTCTTTTGTAATCTCAATGTTTTTGTTTGTTTTTGTAGTTATTGCCATAGTATCCTCCTTATTGCTGTATTATTTTTACAGTCGCTTTTTTGTACCAATAGATGCCATCACCTAAGAGCCCTATGTGCTCCTCGTTGATTGTACCCCGGTATGACGTGATAGAGAGGCTTACCCCTCCACCGCCGTTGAATGAAAAAGGGAAGAACCCTGCAATCAGATTTTTTCTGATTTTAGCCATTTCGGACTCTTGGAGCACTCCCCACTCGATAGTTATTGTCTTTTTTTCTGTCACAACGTCCCCGGCCATAGTACCGCTTGACGTACGTCCGGTGTTGCTAGACCATATGATCTCGTTGTCGATTTTTATAACAGTAGGCGCAGGCAGCGCCACACCATTTGCTGTGAGTATTGCCATACCCGCACCTCCTACATATCTATAGGACACTTACCATTTTTGCGAGTATCCTTGTTTACATTTTCAACGACTTTTTTCGTTACTTTTTGATCGTCAATATAAACATCAGTATCTTTATTCCTGATTTCTTCCTTAACCTCATCAAATTTCTGCTTCAAACCTCTCACTTCTTCAATGAGGTCCTTCATGGTTGTTTTATCTGTATCACTCTGAGACTCTTTCCATTCATGCTGCACGTTTAGGGACCTTTCGCCGGCGAATGCGATTGTCGGCTCCTGCAGTGCCGCCTGCATGGCTCCTGACATGGATTGAGATAAGCTCTTAACCTGCCCTATGAATCTTGGTGTGCTTGCTGCCAGAGTCTTACCCAGCCCCTCCATCATATGTGGCATCCACTGCTCATACTCACGTAAAGGCCCGGTGTCTGGCCGCGTAAAGTGTAACCATGATGCAACGATGCCAGCGGCTTTCTTGACCTCGTTAGTTACTTTGTAGGCATAATCTTGGATACCGTTTGCAAACCCCGATATCATGTGTCCACCCCAAGTGTAGGAGCTGCTGCCAAGACCGCTAAGCCATGATGTGGCTTTATTTACGCAGCTCTGCACGGTAGACTTAACATTAACTGATCCAGAGCCCTTTTTGAATTTGTCCATCATGTTTTTGGCCTTATCGTACATATCATTGTACATTTTATTGGCAATCCATTTTGTAGTGTCACTGAGGTTACTTGTTACGGATGACTTCATGCTTTTGCTGCTGGAGTCCACGGTATTTTTGGAGTCCTTAAAAGTACGTGAAATATCATTTTTAATAGAGCCGCACTTATCGGACATAAAGGTGACCAGAGGTCCCCACGCATTTTTAGTATCATTGCTCATGCCTCGATTTGCACCGATTAGAGAGTCGCGTGCATTGTTAAAGTTCTGCTCTATGGCCTTTCCTGCCTTTTCTGAGTTGACGCTTACAGTATCCCTCACGGAGTCGATGGAGTCTGCCACAACGCCCTTTATGCTTCCCCAGGCGCTTTTTGTGTCCTTGTCAGAGCCATTCCAAACACTGGATATTTTATCTCCGATTTTGCCGAAGAAGTCACCGGCACTATCCTTTAGATTAGACCACGTATCCCCTAAGGACTTCGTGATTCCATCCCACGCCTTGCCTGCTTTCTTTTTGACATCATCCCAGACGTTGCCTATGGCCTTGACAAGACCGGAAAACAGTTTTGGTATTGCAGTCACAAGCCCTTTTATAGTCTTTGAGATACCGTTTTTTAAGCCCTCAATGAGGTATCCACCGATTTCCGCAAACACGGTACTTGGGGAGTGGATTCCAAACAGCTCTTTTATGCCATTTATGATGGGGTCAACTATTACACTACGTAAAAAGCCTATCGGATCAGCGAAGAAATCACGTACACCGTTGCAGAAGCCGTCCCATAGCCACTTGCCAAGGTCTGCGGCTAGGCTCAGGATACCAGCCCCTATGCCGTGCACAGCTGCGATTATTGTTTGCAGCAAGGAGCCCGCAACACCCCACCAATCAATGTTTTTGATAAAGGTTGCAATGTCGGTACCGATTTGCCCCCAGTCTACACCCCTTATCGCTGTAAGCAATGTATCAAGGATACCCTGTGCTGCATCGCTCAGAGTCATGCCAAAGTCAGCCCAATTTATGTTATTAAAAAAGGCGTTTATACTCTTGGCGATCGTATCTCCCAGCTTATGCCAGTCAATATTTTTTACAAAGGTATGCACAGAGCTTATTGCTCCACTTAGACCTTTGCCGAGAGCTGCTGCAAATTTTGGCATATCCACACTGTACATAAGACCCATAACACCGTCAGCTAGAGCCTTGCCAATAGCAGGCCAGTCTGCTGTCGTTACAAATCCATAAAGCATGTCGATGCAAGCCTGCACATATGACCCAATCGTATGCCCTAGCTTATCCCAGTCAACGCTGTATACAAGACCGTTAAGCCCCTGAGCTAATGCTTTACCTATCCGCTCCCAGTTAATGCCAGTAAACAACAAATACAACGTATTTACGACGGTGTTGATTCCGGCACCAAACATTCGCCCGATATTTTCCCAATTTATCGTATCAATCAAACTGTTAAAGAGCTCACAAAACCCATCGCAAAACTCTGTGATGGATTTGCCTAAGTTATCCCAAGATATCCACTTTGTAAATGATGCTACAGCTTTGTTGACCTGCTGACCTATGAGCTTACCAATACCGGCATAGTCCCCCTTGGCCCATAAGTCTTTAAGCTGCTTGACCCATTTTTTGATAGGTCCGTCATCGACATCAGTTGGTGTATAGACAGGCATATCGCTGCCGCCACCGCCGCCGCCAGAACCGGCAGAATCATCCGCATCGTCCAGCTTGTTGATCTCGTCAAATCCCATGAGTGACCTACGAGCTTTTTCTGACGCCTTGGCCGCTTTGTCGGCTGAGGACCCATATGCACCCATCGCATCCTTTGCTGCATAGATACCGGATGTAGCCTGCTTTGTAGACGCCATTGACTTACCAAAAAGCGCAGACATAAAAGCTGCTATATAACCAGTCACCGTGGCCAATGCAGACATAAGCGCATTTAAAGCGGGCATAATTGCCTGAAAGATAGGCGTAAATGCCGTGGCCAGATTCGAGCGTATCTGATTTAAACTGTTTGCAAATGCGGAATTCGTCATGAGCGTAGCGCCAATATTTTGGGCAAGCGCCATAATACCTCGGCTTACCAGCGGGAAAATCAGTGAGAAAATCGTAAACGACTTAATCAGCTGACCTACGCCCATATGGGCACGACCTAAGCCATTTGAGGCCTTTTTACCCGCTGATCCTATACCGAGCAACCGGCTAGCAAAAGACGTCGCATGCTGCCCTGCAGACTTCATACCATTGCCAAATCTTTTTAAGCCGTTGCCTAAAGTAGATACGATCATGCTGCCTAGTTTTTTTATGCCAGAAGAGGCTAACGCCGTAGTCACAGGAAACTTAGTCATCACACCATTTAACATCCTGCCAAGACGAGTCGCAGACATAAATCTGTCACCTAGCCTGCCAACAATCTCCTGCATACTCCGCAGAGCGCCCGTAGGCCCCCCGTTTGCAAGTCCAAGTAATACTGACTTAAGACCTGTTAATCTACTTGCTGCTTTTCCCGCTGTGTTTGAGGTAACAGAAAGTTGTCTATCCATCGCCCTTAGTGCGATATTTGTCCGAGCAGCAGCGTCTTGTAGCTTAGCAATCTGTGCATCGAGCCCCATTACTTGTTTATCGAGGGTGCTCTCGGTCTGTGCACCCATGTTAAGCTTATAGGATTCAAGCAGTGTTTTCCGCTGCGCTTGTTTCGCAAGGATCTGATTGTCATACATGTCCATCATGTTTTCGAGCTCGGTATATTTCTGGCGGAACATGTCTGTGTCAAATTGAGGGTCAAACTTGATTTTAGGCTTGCGGATACTGATTCCCGGAGGTCCCCTCACACTAGGACCCTGTGAGGCTGTTGTGTTTGGCTCTGTGTCGCTCTGAGCCTGTTTGTATGGCATCTGTACACCAGACATTTGCTTGACCATACCCGCCATCTGCTCAACAAAAGCCTGCATTTCAAACTTTGTACGATCGAGTGTAGCCTTTACGGATTCATTCATCTTGTCAAGACTTGCCACAAGAGACTGCCTAAGGTTTTTAAACATATCCCCGCTCATAGCATCTACCTGCTTACGTATCCGGTCAGCTATCTTACTCGACTCTGCCTGTATGTCTTTGTCAAGGTCTGACTTTATCTCCAGATCCATTTGTATAGACCCTGCACTTGTTGCTCCCACATCATCACCTGCCTTTCTAAAATAAAAAAAGGAAGCTATTTACTCATGTCCATGAACATCGCATAGACTTCTTTCATAACTTCCTCTTTATTCATGCTCTCAATCATTCTCTGGGTTTGCTTATCTCTCCATTCATCTCGAATATGATGCTGCTCCTCGCTAAAGTGCTCCAGCGTGTCAGCGTCATCCTCCGCTCTAATGGATATGATATTGCCCAAAGGTGTGTCTGGCATGATACCCGCCAGAAGCGTGGTAAACTCAATCCAGTCCATCTTATCGTCATACAGGTCCTTTGTGGGGTACTGCATGGCAAAAGACGACTCTATCAGCTCCCAGTCTTCAAAGATATCATACCAGCGGTCTACTTTTTTTCTTCCGGTGTTTCCTCGAAATCTACCTCCGTATCACCGATAGCCGCCATAATAACAGCCATGATATCGTTTGTTGCAGCCATCGTCATATTACTTTCGTTGATGTAATCCAGAGCTTCCTTGCCGAGTGCAATCTGTATGATCTTATCAATCATTTTAATGTCAGATTCAGGGTCGTCTTCCGTCTTTTTCTGCGATTTGTTGACTTCATGCATAATCAACAGCACGTTTGTTTTAGACGTGTTGATAGGATACTTATGCTCTGCGTCGATTTCAACTACCGGTCTTTCATTGCGATTTCTGAGGCGATCTACAACGTCATATCTGCGTCCCATCTTAGGCACCTCCCTCTGGTGCTGCTGTTGCAGGTACAAAGGTAGGCTTTCCGTCGAATATGATATCAAGCTCCAACGCGGCAACATTTGTGCTATCGCCGCCTGGTGCAGCTTTAACATCCAGCACACAATTACCAGTAATGCTAGAACCATCCGGGAATTCGATAGAATACTTAGTGCTACAATCAAGACCATCCTTCCACAGTACAGTATAAACATAATCGTTCCCCTTATCTCCTACGCTTCTTTTACCTTTCAGGGATACAGTAACTGCTTTGGCAGTTGCCAAAGCTCTACCCCATCCTCCCTGGTCCATCGGATTCCATTTTTCTACATTACTTTCAACCGACAAGGAAAAGGACTCCATATCTTTGATGGAAGCCATATCCTCCTCTGCGCTTGCAAGTCCTTTTGTCCCAATGCTAAAAACGATGTCAAATACCGGATATACACCGGTCGTTACTTTTGCCATAAATTACTCCTTTCGCTCGTATGTGAGCCATGTTTCGATTACATATTCGTATATCCCGTTTGCGTCAGTTCCAACACTTATGGGTTCGTCGCTCCTCATATCGCATTTAATAACTCGGTTATCACCAATTTTAGGGTGCTGCCCATAAAAAAGAGCATGTATGCTTTGTGCTACACGCTCAGTTTCATCTGGGTTTTTATTCCAATGCACTACGATAGATATACCTTTAACGGCTGTCGTGGTGTTTTGCAGGCCGCCTACAGCTAACATGCTGCGGTTGCTCGTTAGATTGCGTACACAGACCGTTTTATCCTTAGATACGTCATAAGTACCTATCTTCCAGACATCCGCTGAGACCTGTGTTTTGAGCCAGTCCTTGACGTCTTTTAAAGTTATCATGTGATAAGCCCTCCACTTTCTTGTCGTAGAAATTCGCAGTAAGTATCGATGACCCACTGCTTGCCCTCGCCATCTAGGTAGTAATCCATCCAATGATCTTGTGCGTTGACATTTTGTGTGCGCTGAAACGTTGCACCGTCAAGGTTAAAATACCAGCGTCTTGCATACGGCGTGTCATAGACAATCGCATAAACAAAATCCCTAACTTGCTCTACATATCCACTCTTATATTTCTCACTACCTTGTTCTAGCTGTCCTGTTTCTTTTGGCACAACGGCGCGGCTTACAATATCCGAGCGCATAGCCTCCGCAGTCAGCTCTAAAGCACGCTCTTTGGCCTTATTCAGTTGAGCTATAGCATCATGGTTGATTTTGACCTTTACGCTTTTAACCCTCATAGCAAATCAATCTCCGTGCTATAGATAACACCCAGCAGTTTTGGCTTGCGGACAGCATATATCTGCTTGCGCTCCGCACCAATCTGTACAAAGCCCTGGAAAGCTGTCTTGCCCTCCAAAGCCTGTACATCGCCGTGTATGATAAGCATACCGCTGAGGGATATCTGCTTACTGTCTTTGCCATGCACAGTCTTTGACTTTTCGTCGTAGATCGTCAATCCATCATAGATAATAGTCTCGATAGGTCCCTGGTCCTCTGTGTCCTGCTCCTGGTATACGACAACGTGTGTCGTGGCCTCCCGGTCCGGGAAAGGAAAGGGGCTTGCGATTACAGTACCAGGCATCTGAGTCCTGTATCCTCTAAGAGGTTGATTATCTCTTGCGTAGTGCTGATACCGCCGTAGGTTACGTTGGCCATCTCGACTTTTGTGCTGCCTGCGCTATAGCCTTTTAACGGGCTATTGATATACGGACCATACTGCTTGATATAATCGGCCTGTAGGCAGACAGCACGGCTTATAAGCTCTTGTTGATAGGGTGAGAGATTGCTATAACCTTTGCCTTTGATGCGGCCAAAACAAAGGTGGTCGATGCTGTACTCCGCATCTTTTAAGGCTTTTGGTAGCTCGTCTTGTGATATGAGTGTACCGCCGTAATCAGCGGTGTAGTATTCAGGTGTTGCATACATATTTATCACCTATTTCTTTGTAGTCTTTTCACACTTTGCTTTCAGTGCCTCAATTTCAGATTTGAGGGCTTCATTTTCTGCGAGTGTTTTATCGTGCTCAGCCTGTAGGGCCTCGTAGGCTTCTACGGCTTTATTGTGTTCAGCGAGACTTATCTTTTTAGCAGGCGAGCAAGTTCTCACGCCATTTTCAATAACGTCATACCCTGCTGCCAAAAAAGCCCCTTTCTGTTCTGCGGAAATGGGCTCCTCACGATTGCCTTTTATTGCGTAAATTACTGACATATCGATTTCCTCCTATGCTTCTGCTTCGGCGTTAATATAGACGCCCTGTACACGGTTCGGGATGACGAACAAGTCACCGTACTTACGATTCTGATACAGATATCCGTCTCCCTGCGTGTGTGTTCCCTCCGGCCAGAGCTTGATATACTGGTGCTTGTCGCATGCCAGAAGAGACTTAGGGTGGAAGAGAATCATGTTGATCTGTTTTGCATTCGCTCCTGCTTTGCATCCGTCTGTAAAGTCATAGATCGTCTTCATACGTGCGGATAAAATAGGTTTGATTTTCAAGCCATCCAGATTAACGATTTTTCGGTTGACGTTACCTGTATTCTGATTCAGGCTGATATAGCGCTGGATCTCCTTGGCTTCGTTGATATTTTTCTCCATAGTTGGCGTCACGTACAGGATACGCCCCTCGATCGGTACCCCCGCCTCGGTCATTGCCATCATTGCATTATCAATAACCTCTAAAACATTCTCGTTGTTAAGCGCTGTTGTGTCCGGCGCACCTCCGTGCTCCTTAAACTCTGTATAACACTTAGAAATACGGTAGCAATCGGTCTCAGGGATTGCCTGCTGCGTTTCAAACTCATTCGTGACATTGGCTGCAATGAGGGCATTGTTGGACTCATCAACGTCCATCTGATCAACGAAGAACTCGACATCACGATCAAACTTTAAAACGAAAGTCTGAAAATCATTCTTGACCGCCTGCCGGTTAAAGCCCCCATTACGGCTATGGTCTTTATAACCTGCCAATTCGATAAAAGGGATTTTCACGGTATTTGCATTGATGAATCTTACATGCTCGGTTGTCATTTCTGCAGTCATCAGCTCTCTGCTATACTTCTGCAGCAGTTCGCGCTCAAACTGTGTTACATAATTTACTGTGTTTGGTGTAGTCATTTCATTACCTCCTATTTATTTCCAAATATCTGCGACACTTTAGCCGCCGTTGTCGTTTCGGCATTTTCTTCCTGCCGTGGAGCTCCGAAACTAAAATCATTATTCTCAGAGCCTACCTCCGCACGTTTAAGCTCTGGCCATTCCTGCAGCAGCTTCTCGATCTCCTGCTTTGCCTTTTCCTCAGAATAGACCCCGTTCTCCATCACAGACTCTGGCTCGATTAGCATAGCTGCGCGCCCAAGTTTCTTGGCAGCGATATCAAACATAGCCATAGAGCCTTTGAGTTCTGCCCGGATATACTTATCCATTGGAATACCGGTCACAGCACTTTCTACAGGTTGTGCAGGTTGTTCCGGTTCGCCCTCTTCGGGTGCTTCATCTGTAGCCCCTTTTTGGTACTTTTTGCGTGTCCTCGCCAGCATGGCATCGACCTCTGCCTGTGTATATGTTTTCTTTTCCGCAGGTGTGCCCTTTTCACTTTCAGGATTCTCTTTTTCGGGCTTGCTCTTTTCTGTGTTTTCAGGTTTTGGGTCAGTATTTCCCTCAGGCTTAGTCTCTGGTTTATCCGGCTCATTACCAAAGGCCTTACTTACCTGTTCCTTTTCGGTTGTTTCTTCTTGCTCTTTTCTTTCGTCGTCACTCATATCTTTTTACCTCCCTCGGCTTAACGGCGCCGATTGCCTCACAGCGTTTTATTTAAAGTCCACAGCACCGAAACGGACTATTTTAAATGCTCACCAAAATACGGGAGCTTTCTCTTGGGTGGGTCATTCACATAGCTGGTCCTTTCTGCCGACTTGCGGCCACAAAAAATGCAGGTATCGTGATATTTCACAACCCTGCATCCCTTAGTTTTGCTATAATAGCTCTTCGCTTTAGTTACATAAGCGTGATGGCACACATCACTTTATCCCCTGCCACGCTGTTTGCAATAAAAATCCTAACAGGTACCAGATTTCATCTTTGATTTTTTCCATGCAAATTTCTGCGCCCATATACTCATTGTAGTTCAACGGATCAACACATGCAGAGGATTCGATGATTTCAAATCCATTCACGAGTACGCACCTTACCAGTGTCGTTCTGTCCCCAAATGTACTTACGTAAGTTTCTTTGATAAAGCTATCTACCATTTTAGGCCCAACGGAAACACCACTTGGCAAATCCGGGTTATCGTCTACCATCAGATATGCTTTTTCAAACACTTCCTTGGGAGACCAAGAATAATAGTCATCTGAGTATCGCACCAAATAACCCTCTTTTTCTGGATCTTCATTCGCAGGAATCTGCCATCCTCTATATTTGTTATAATCTCCCAAATTCATAGCCTCAGCACTAATAAGTTTTGTTCCGATATAGCTGTCCATATTTATCTCCTTGTGGGGTTGCCACTAAAAAAGCACCCTGTTTATGAGTGCTCGTTTGCTGCTTCTCTAATTCTTTTTAGATATTCTTGCTCCATGACTCTAAGAGGGAGGTATAGATCACCATTAGGCCACTTCTGCTTTTCTTCTTCGGGGACATTGTCATAAAACTCATCAGTTTTACGCTGTAATTCGTCCCAAAGCTCTTGCTGCTTTTTATTCAACTTTTGTTTTGGCATATCTAACATACCCCTCCCTATCTAACAGCTCAAAGGCTAGGTCTCCAAAATCAACAAATTCAGCGAATATATCCACGTCCATACTCGCCCTTGACTTTATTTCCCGATATGATACCTCACTGAGGTCCTTTAGTACCTCTACTTCATAGCGCGTATTGCCATACGTAGCTCGCAGCCGCTTTATCTCTGTTCCGAAATTCTGTAGAAATGCAAAATCATCCTCCTGGAAGCTATTGCTTGGCTCTCCAGAGATAACGGGATGGTTATGCAGCAACGTTGCGTTTTTCAGTATTGCATCTTCAAAGGCTACAGCCGCCTCTTTACCTACATATTTTAAGACCTTACCATCCTCTTGAATGACATAAGCATTCTCAACCGGTAAATCCTTTATTTCATTTTCGTACTTTTCGATGTACTTGTCAATCTCTGAGGGGGTAATTGACTCGACGTATTTACCTTTAGACTTGGCAGCGGCGCCGCCCGTCCCATTGCCAAGCTTCACAAAAGTACCGTGCACTTTTTCTCTCCTCTGGCTGCGCTTAAATTCAGGATGCGCCTCCAAAAAGTCTCTAAGGTTCTTCTGAGCCTGCCTCAGATTAGCCCTTGCCTCTTTCCGATCTCCTTCCTCCACAATTCCGGCTAGGATTCTCTTACGCTTTCTTATCTCACGTTCCAATTTACGCTGCCGCTGCTCATTGTTGTAATTTTCTAAGGCTATTTTTGGGTCTTGCGGTTTTGGCAGCCTTGTCACGCCCTCAAAGTACGTAGCAAGCGTGTGCCTGCAATTTGGGTGCAGGAGCCCCGCCTTAATAGCATCAGACAGCAGCTTATACTTATCCTTGTATCTCGCTATATACTCCTTACTAGGGTGGCTAAAAACATCATCAATGAGTATTTGCCCCTGCCAAGGTAAACATAGCTTACAGGCGTTCGCATGGGCTGATACAAAGACCAGATGCACACCTAACTCGTCACGCTTGCTGCCCTCACCGAGTAATGTTGCTCTATGGCTTGCTGTGCGCAAAGCCATTTCTGCGTAATCTGCAATGTTGACATGACGACCGTTGCTGTAGACTATGCAGTCAATGCCCTTTGCGAGAAAATCCTCAGTGGCCTTGTCGATTGCTTTACCAAGTGAAATCGCTCCGCTGGACAACTGAAACTCAGTCTTAAAGATTGTCTGCCGGTACACGTCATCCATCTTACGGTATACTGCTTGTTGCACGTCCTCAAAGTCATTTTTTGTTGACCTGATAAGCGCGTCGAGCTTTTTCTTATTCACTCCGAAAAACTGCGTTTCTCGTGGTGGGGCTTCCTGGTGAAGCCCGGTATTGACCCTATCTTGAGGCAGTTTGATATCAGCTTTACGCACGCCAACACTAAAGTGATTGCGCAGTACCTGCTCGATTGCTGTGCTGATGCGCTTACGGAATCGGTATATGACGCTGGTTGTCTCCTTGTGGTATTCCTGCAGGTTACGAAGCTTGGCCTTTTGCCACATTTCCCAGCTAAAGCCTCGTGCCTGCTCCTCTACCTTATGGTTGATAAAGTTTCGACGCAAAGAGGCCATTAGCTCTAGCTCCATTTCTGCGAATAAGTCCCTCAGAGCATATGAATCCTTTTCCTTTTTCAAGTGTAATCATCCTCGGTTGGTTCCCGACCATCCAGCTCGTCAAACTCATTTATGCCTGGGGGCTCTTTTAGCAGCCCGTCCTTTTCATTGAGGCGCTTGACCTCCGCTTCCTTCCAGTCATCCTTTTTACTGTCTCCATAGAGCTCCTCGACTACTGTCTCGTTTGACATAACGCCATATTGCTTAGCCTTGCCCACAGTCTCAACAACGGACTCCATCGAGGGGTTGGCGTACTCCCCAAAAGAGCAGCCTATGTCATAATCCCTGTACGGTCTATGCTCCGCCATGTCCATGATATGCAACGCCGAGGCAATAATCTGCGGGACGATCTTCTCAGCAATCTTGATAATCTTGTTTCGTGTGTGCAGCGTTGCTTTCTCCTTTTCGCGTTGGGCATCTGCATTATCGAGTTTTTTAACATCGATACCCAACGTAGAGGGACTAATGATACCCTGCAAACACTGATCGAGCGCTGCCGAGAACGATGCTTGGAGACCCTCTGCGTCAAGCTCTCCTTGTGCCACAACAATAGCTGGCGCCTTTGCCTCGGTACCAGATTGTCCTCTTACCACAACGTGGCGACCGTCAAACGGGCTATGCTTAAGCAGCATGCCGGTCTTTGGGTCCTTAGGGATCATTTGCTCAGGAATATATGTCTTAGTACGGTTATCTCTCAAGGCCTCTATCCACTGCGAGTAAACCTCATCAAAACTGTCGAAGGCATCCTCTTTACCATCAAACAATGACCTTCCACGCCCTCTATATTTCGGAGATTTACCAAAAATAATAGGGATGGCTGTCATGAATCTTGCGCTATGCTGTAAAGGCTTTATCCCTTGCAGATCTGGAAAGTCTAACAGATTCTCCTTTTCGCCCTCAGGGTTGATTAGCTCGTAGTCAATCCCCCTGTCCGTGTGTATCTCACGCAGCTCATACTCTCGGTCCTTATAGGTGTGCTTAATCTTAATAACTACGCCTTTGATATAGCCACGGCGTCGAATGTATTCCACTTCGGAGGCCGGGAAAAATTCAGGAATAGGATACCGGCAAACCTTAGGATCGTACACAAACCTTACAGCTCCGTCACCCAGATACATGGCCTGACGGAATGAATCCTTAAAGAAATCATCCGGGAAGTGCTTCTCCATATCTTCCCAGCGCTCTTGCGCCTCTAAGTTATCAAATCTATTAGCGTTCATGTCGTCGAAAACGATATCCGCTAAAGTATCGACCATCAAGGCTGGGAGTCCGGTATGGATCTTACGAAAATCCACCCCATTTGTTGCTACTGCCTGCCAGAATCTCGTGTTCCCCATCATATCATCGTACTGCGTGTAAAATTGGTGCAACTCCGTGGGATCTCCTCGATACCACATCGCGTTTTTAAATGCGTTTGCCTCAAAATCCATCGTTTCCAGCACTGTGATCGTGAGCGGGTTCATGCCCTTGTCGATTTCTAGCCAATTACGCAGCTTATGCTTCACCGTTTCATTAATCTTCATCGTTTCACCTCCATCCGGCCTATCATTTGTTTATTCGGTATCCAGCTGTACTGGTCCGCATTGATCGTATGATCGTTTGCATCTTCCGGCTCGCTCTTAGGTTTAGTCCCATTCTTATCCTCTTTCCAGCTATACAGATTAAGCTCATGTATATTCGTAGTGCACTCATCGACGATGAGATAATCAGCATATACTGGTACGCCCTCTATGATTTCAGGCTCCGTAGTAGGCTTCATCCAGCCTTGCTGCAGCTGGATCCTGTCAATTATCGTGAGCTTTTTCCAGCTATTGTAAAAGTCGTACAGGCTTCCGACTTCATCATTGTACTTGAGACACTCGTTAAGCGTGGCCTGATCTGCGCTGTCAATATAGACGTCTCTTGCGTATGCATCACCGCCAGGCACCCATCGCTTACGATTACGCTCCAGGAATGCTACGAGTAGTGGAGGTATGTCGGACGGAGCTAGTGCTCTGCCACCTCTACGCACGATGTCTCTGTTATTGTAGACCTCCTCAGCCAATGTCACCTTGATACGCTCCTGTGTAATACCGGTAAAAATAAAAGCGATGGTATCATCGCTACGCCTTGAATATGATGTGTCCACGCCACAGGAAAACTGCACATACGAAAATCTTTTTGCCTGCTCAGCTGTGATAATGTGCTTATCGAGCAAGTTAAACACGAGACCGGTCGCGCGTCCTCTGAGTCCTTGTATCTTGTTCTTAAACATTTTAGTGCCCTTAGGCACGGAGTCGATCTTATCCTGAATCTGCTGAGGCGTAAGCGCTGCATTGTCATAAAAAGTGAAATACCAGTGTATCCAGCCTTTTACCTTTTCAGCGCATATCTGACTCAGCAGCTCTGCAGGATAATCCCCTACGTAACGCTTGAGGGGTCTACTACGGTTGATAAACTCCTCATATACCGGCAGTCCTGGATCATCAGGATTAAGTGTGGCAATCAGATATTCGCGGCGATGGAATATCTCACGCACAAACTCTATGTCTGCGATATTGACCTCGTCGATCATCACGCAGCCATATTGGCCACCTAGTACATCCTGCCACTTCGTCCGATCACCATATCCAGCCAGGTATATGATCTTTTCGCCATTTGGCGTCTGATAAGCGATGTGAGGCAGCCTAACATCACCGCCGCCGTTAGAATTATACTCTGCAACTCCGCGATACTGCGCCAGAAGACCTACGTCACCGTTCAGGATATTCTTCTCCAGAATCCCTATGGTCTTGGCACAGAGTAGGTGTATCCTCTTGCTGCTCTCAGCGACTCGTGTCATAAATTTAGGGATACCGACTGTAGTCTTACCTGCTGCCGTTGTACCCTCCAGAAACTCAACGCTTGCCCGCGTCCTTAGGAATGCCTTGAACTTAGGTGATAGTATGACAAGAGGCTTGTCATCACTCTGCGACGTCGTCATCCTCGACCTCACTCAGCTGCTTAACCATGCTCTCGATATTGTCCATGGATTTTTTCTGAGCTGATTCATCGTGCACCTCGGTCTTGGTCGTATACCCATGACGGCTCATCCACAGCCCTGCAAGCTGAGCAGGCAGCACGCCTGTTTCAAACTTTTCTCGCGCATCTACTTCACATTCTTCGCGCATCAGATCCACGACGGACTGATATCGCTTAGTGCCATCATAGTGCTTGTAAAACGCTGAGCGTGCTAAGTGCACATGCACACAGAAGCCCTCTATCGTATAGGTGACACTTGAGGGTACGTCCTGCGTACAGAACTCCCCAAGCTTGGGCGAAAACTCTGTACGTGTCACACGTCTACAGTCACAGCTGCGTTTATAATCCTCCCAGGCGCTCTTCAGCTCCTCGGGAGTCTTGAACATTTTTATTCCCATATGCTCCACCTCCTTTTTAATTTAAAAGACCCTCAGCTATTAAACTAAGGGTCTCCTGTAAGTTGGACAAAACTCGGAAAGGGATTTTTAGACCTGCCAGCCTCGTAAGAAGCTTAGACACAGAACTTGTCGTAGCCTTGTGCCTCTTTGCACAATTCCACGATATTATTATAACACGGTTTTCCGAACTTTAGCGGCCACGGACCGGACATCCAATCACACCCATGTAAGCTCTGAGGTCATAATCTTTATCGCTGCATCTTCCATTCTACGTGCTTGCCGCTCGCTGTATCCATAGGCTTTTGCGGCAGAAATCTGCTTGCATCCACCTGCTTTCATGAATCGGAGCTCAAGATAATTCCTCTGCTCCGGTGAGAGCTTTGCCCAGCCGCGATTATGGTCACCTAAGATCGCCTCATACTCTGCTATACGCGCCCGTAGAGCCGCCTCCCGAGCGTTAAAGACCATTGCCGGGTTACTCCTGCCCCCGCCGCTGTTGTGGCCTCCTGCACAATCCCCTGAGCCTTTTGAGGATACGAGAGGATTGCGCTGCTCAACGATTTCTAGCTCCGCCTTTGCATCACGTAATAGTTCGCGAAGCCCGTCTATCCTACGCAGCCGTTTGATTACCTCTCGTTCCGGGTCTAGTGTCAAATAAATACTCATAGGCTGCTGCTCCTTGGTGCCTGCGCGTTTCCATGTCCTCTGGCATCTTCCTCTAAGAGCCATTTTTCTAGTTTATCTGGGCTATTGCATATTCCATAGATAGCACAAGTATTGCAAACTGCGCTTCCGTCATAAGGACTAAGACTCGCCCCAAATTTAGCGCAAGTACCACATCCTGTATCCTCCACAATCAGATTTGCAATCTGTTTAGTATATTTTTCAGCGTTTTTCATTTTTCTTCCCTCTCTGTACACCCGTTGTGCAGCGCTTATCGTGCTGACAGCGATTATAAGACATCCACCCGCTACCACTGTAATTAGTACAATGACCATACATGCCAAGAAAATATTTTTGATAATGTCCTCCATGTCAAACTCCTTTCAGCGCCTCAATGAGCGCTCTTTGTGAAACGTCTTTATCATTAAGAGCCTGCAGCATTGCCTCATCCACCGTACCCTTTGCAATGATGTGATATATCACGACCGTTTTGCTCTGGCCCTGTCTGTATAACCGAGCGTTTGCCTGCTGATAAAGCTCTAGGTCCCAATTAGGCAGCGTATACCAAATGATCGTAGAGCCTCCATGCTGTAAGTTTAGCCCATGTCCGACAGATGCAGGATGCACAAGCAGCATGTCGATCTTACCGTCATTCCAATTTGCGACATCCTGCTCGCTTTCGATCGTCCGTATCTTTAGGTCTGAAAATCTGTTGCGGATGCGCTCAAAATCAAATTTGAAATAATAGAAGACCATGACCGGATTGCCATTAGCAGCCTCTACTAGATCCTCTAAGGCATCCAGCTTTGCATCGTGCAGCTGCTGGACCTGACGCTCCTCATCGTACACAGCGCCCGCTGTAAACTGTAACAGCTTATTGGTCACTACTCCTGCGTTGGCTGCGGTTATGATACCGTCTGGACAGAGCTCTATGATCTTCTCGCATTTGAAACGATGATATTGCTGCATAGTTTTCTCTGGCAATGTTATCTCATGTGTTATATATTGGCACTCTGGCATTTTTAGCCAATCCTCTGCCTTTAAGCTCATGCATAGATCCCCTATCGCTTTATAAATCAGCTCCTCAGCTCCAGCTTGCACGAGCCACTCATATATCACATGGCCGTTTGATCTGCCAGGTCTGAGATATCTACCACGGAAAGCTGTCAGAGTCTTACCAAGCCTTGCCCCCTGGTCCATCAAATAAACCTGAGGCCAGAGGTCTGGAAGCCCCTTTGGAGCCGGTGTCCCCGTAAGACCGACAAAATATTTTACTTTTGGGAGTACCCGCTTTATCGCTTTAAACCTTTTCGCCTTTGGATTTTTAAAGCTGGACAGCTCGTCGATCACCACCATGTCGAAGGGCCACCGATTACCGCATTCCTCGACCAACCATTGCACATTCTCACGGTTGACCAGATATATGTCCACATCCTGAGCTAAGCCTGCAAGTCTTTGCTTACGGTCTCCTAGGATCTTAGCGTACGTCAAGCCCCTTGTATGGTCCCACTTGTATATCTCTGCAGGCCATGTCGCTTCTGCTACTCTGATCGGGGCGATGATGAGTACCCTGCGAACACAGAAGTAATCATACATAAGGTCGCTTATGGCTGTAAGCGTAATGCTCGTCTTGCCCATCCCCATAGGGAGAAAGAGTCCGCACTTATCGTGCTCTAATATCCACTGCTCCGCCTTTAGCTGGTACTCATGCGGATGATACTTCACGATGGATATTCCCCCCGCATAAGATGCTCTATTAGGTAATTGATCTGGTCTTTGTTTTTCAGCACATAGGCGTGCTGCCCCTGATCGTGCAGCTGCTTGATCCTCCATTTTTGCATATCGGATGTCCTGCCGCCTATGGGACGCTTTAACTCAACGAAGCATATCATCCCGTTAAGTGCTACGATCCGATCTGGCACACCTGCGGTACCGGGTGATGTGAATTTCCACGCGATACCGCCAAGATTGTGGACCTTGTCTACAAGATATTTTTCGACCTGTCTTTCAGGATCAGTTTTTGTCGTGCTCTGCCAACCCATAGTCGATACCTCCATCATAGAGCACAATCTTTTCCGGCGCTAGCTTTACGGGCGCTAGCTTTACGGGCTGATCAAGCACCGCACTGATTATGATGCTGAGCGTACGGTTTTGATTTTGCGTCATTACGACTTGAGCGACCGTGTTCGCGCCAGTTTTTAAAAAAACGAGAAATTCTGGATTCTTAAATTCCTGCATATCTATACCTCCAAATCTGTAAAGGTAACAGGTAACACTCTACGCGCGCGTATAACTTTACGCGTTTAGGGATGTAATACGTGTGTACTGTCCCTCATATATCCTCTAATTTATAAGTTATAAGGAAAATCTTGTTACCTTGTTACCTTTGGGCGTTTCAGCCCATAAATAAAGGCTTTTTTGAGGTAACAAGCCTTGTTACCTTTTGTTACCTTTGTTACCCTCTAAAACCCTCTAATCGAAAATAAGTTTGTAAAATCGTGTTACTTTTGTTACCTTGTTACCCTACATATAGCTAGCTTGTTACCTTTGTTACCTCTTGTTACCCGCCTTGTTACCCTATACGTAGTTAACATCACTCTCTGATAAATCCTCTTTGAGGACCGTATGGCTTAGGAAATTTTTTGAGCTTTGCAAGCCGCTTCCAGCCCTTTATATGATCCAGCATACCGTTTATCTCTTTGGAATTAAAAGCCGTGTAAGCGCCTTTATCCTTAGCAAAAAGCTCGCACCATATCTCTAAGGCGCATACCTGCTGACGCTTGGCTACTCCAAGAGCTGTAATTGTCCCGTCTCCATCATTAAGGCAGTTCTGTATATAGTCCTTGCGGGCTTCGATGCTACGCTCGCCCCAATCCTCCGGCAAAAGTATTTCAAGGTATTCCTGAATCAGCCCGAGACGCTGGTCCTGAGCCTGATAGTCCTCCTGTATCTGTGCAGCTATCAATTCTAGATCATCCGGCAGGTACAACTTTTCGCCGCTCTCCGACAGCTCTACAGCTTCGGCCCATATCTGGTCGATGATACCCTGAGTCAGAGACTCCTCGATGTCCTTTGAGCCTTGTACCTCCACGACCCAGAACCGGCGTCCGCCTGTCTGGTCTCTGATAAATTCACGGTCATTGGTCGTACCAATAAAGATATTCTGCCGTGGATGATCCTCCACAGTACGTGCATATGCAGCTCTGTATCGGTCTGTCTGTTTAGATATAAAGAGCTTGACGGCTTCCGACTCTGCTTTTTTCATGGCCGTAAGCTCGCCCATCTCTGCGATCCAGACACCGTTGAGCTGCTCATAGGCGTCTTTCCCCGGCTGCGTGCTTGAGATACTATCGCTATACCAGTGCATGCCCAGCTTACGAGCAAGGCTGCTCTTGCGGCATCCCTGAGGACCCCTAAGCGTCAGCATATAGTCAAACTTACAGCCCGGTGTAAAGATGCGTCGCACAGCTGCTGCTAGCGTCTTACGGGTGACTGCTCTAACGTATGCAGAGTCCTCAGCACCCAGATAGTCGATAAGTAGCGTATCCACCCGAGGAGTACCGTCCCATATAAGCCCGTCAAGATAATCTCTTACAGGATGATAAGACCGTCTGTCTGCAACGATGTGCACAGCGTCCTCTATGGTCTTGATTGCGATGATCTCATAGGTCTTTTCGAGGTAATGTCTTAATCCCGCCCAATCGACCTCACGTAACGGCTCAGGAATCTTTTTATTTTTTAGCTTATGCCACGGCAGGCTACGGCATAGATACTCGAGGCGCTCGATCTCGTTGTAGGCAATCGCTCCCTGTAGGAGAGGATCGTGCTCCATGATAATGATTACGTTGTCTCTCGTAGGCAGTACCTTGCCCTTTGAATTGATATCTAAAGCCTCCTGCCAAGTAGTATCTGCATCATATGCCCGCAAGTCCTCGCCTGCGAAGTCCTGCGCGGCCGAGGCTCTCTCCTTTGCCAAGAGGCCTTTGACCTTGCTATCGCTTGTTGCAAGTTCGCACATGGCCATATAGCTTGGCAGCCGGTTAGCGGGGGTATCCTTGTGTTTGCCCTTATCTTTTGCACCGTATAGATGCAGCCGGACAAGGTCAAACGCATTACAGAGCTGCCCGGAGGCTGGGTCGGTGCCGTGATTGCTATATGCAAAGAGCCCATCCTCATAAAGCACGAGTCCTGCGCTAGTGCTGCCATCTACATAAGTATAGCGCCCATTCCCACAGTCCTCGTATTTGTCTGCAAGGTACTTATCAATGGCCGCAGGAATGTCATAGGTACGGCAGAACGCTCCAACGATCCCCGGCTTTTTTGTTGGGTCCTCTTGCTTAGTCAGAGACTGCTTGAGCTCTTTGTTGACCCGACTACTCACAGGCCACAAGCTCATGTCCTGCCAATCTGTATATCTGGCGAGCACGAGGTCTGGATCCATGGGCTCAAAACCGTCATGGTCGCAAAAGTAATCGCCGTCCCTCGGTGTGCTTGGCCAATACATGAGTCTGCTTGGCTGATAGGTCGTATCGTCAAATAGCTCAATGCCGATATCCTCAGCAACAAGTCGAGCGATCGCCTCATACTCCTCTGGTGACACATCCCTACTGAGTGGTATCAGCAGCCGGAGCCTTGGGCTCTCAGGCGTATGCTTATGCGTTGAGTAGACGCACCATAGGCTATCTCCCAACAGCTCCAGATGCCTGTCACAAAAGTCCTCAGCACTCATGTCAAGAAAATCTATATCCAAGGTGAGCATGCTGCGACAGGTGACGTTACCCTTTAGCCGTCTTCCTGTTTTGAGGTGACCACCAACGAAGCCGCCAACGTCCTTTATCTCAGCCTGTTGGTCTTTTTTCATGGCCATGTATTCGGCCATCGTCTCTTTTGTTTTTACTGTATCCCTTAACTGAGTGATGAGGGCGTCCCAGCTTATCGTTTTATTTTTCCAGTGGGTATCCTTGCGAGTCAAACCCACTGATATTTTAAGATCCATCGTCACCACTCCATTTCTCAACAAGGTATCTATGTGCAAATATTACAGTGCCTTTTGGTGTCCCGTACTTTTCCTGATAATGTCTCATACCTGACATGATACAGGTTTTGCTCTTACCCAGAAAAACGCATAGCTCGTTTGTAGTAAAGACACCGAGGCAGACCTCATTATCCAAGAGGTCATATACGACATAATTATTTTGAGTCTGCACACGCATATGTGTTAGTCCTTGTCCTTTTGGTAATAATCGGCCACGAAGCCGTCAGCATTTAGTATGAGGTCCTTTGCCCACGGTATCTGCATACACATTACCTCTTTGATTATCTCGTATTCGGCTTGAGCATTGGCTGCCGGCACTTCAATAACAACTTCATCATGTATATGCATGACGATATCATAATTCAATCTGTTGAGCCGGGCTATTGCATCAGCAAGGACGTCCCTCGCAATAGCTTGGACAATATTCTCGACGAGTTTGCCGCCATAAGTTGATAGCTCGCACCACTTACCGGAATTTTGTCCTACTCCCATATGATATAAGTCACCACCCTTCAAGCACGCATCACGATAGTAGAGACTACGGCCACTTGGGAGTGTTACCTTGAGCATACCTTGGTCATAGTTAAAAGTGACGTCACGCTGCTTTAACTTTTGCACACATTTTTCACGGATTGCTGCCTTTGCGCATGCCTCAACGTCATACCAAAGTCTAACGATGTTGGGGGATGCCTTGCGCCAACGCTTTACGATGTCCAGCATTTCCGGCTCAGACAGTCCCATCTTTTCGCCGCCCATGTTGATAAGAGCACCAACGGCACCTTGATAGCCAAGAGCCAATTCCGCGACCTTGCCCTTTTTACGGTAGTCAGACCCCTTAGTGACTTCATCGATCGGCACATGGAACATTTGCGCTGCAGAAGCCTCATAGATCTTACCAGTCGTGCGAAACACCTCTTGCCGCCACTCCTCGCGAGCCAGCCATGCGATGACACGAGCCTCGATAGCAGAGTAGTCGCATATGACAAACTTGCATCCCTCCGGAGGGATGAACGCTGTACGTATGAGTTGACTGAGGATATCTGGCACATTATCATATAGCATTTCCAATGTTTCAAAATCCCCAGCCTTGACCCAACGACGGACCTCGTCCAGCTCTTTGATATTGTTACGTGGGAGGTTTTGCACCTGCACGAGCCTGCCTGCCCATCGCCCAGTACGTCCCGCACCATAATACTGCAGCACTCCATGCATGCGGCCGTCATCACAGGTAGCCTTAGTTAGCATGTCGTACTTAGCAAGGCTCGTTTTTCCCAGCGCTTGACGCAGCTCCAAAACTTTGCGCTGGGTGTCTGTGAGCTCATCGCCGAGAGCAAGCAGACCTGCAACAGTCTCCTTATCCCCCGAGGTCACATGCGCGAATTGTTGCTTGAGCCAATCGAGGAACTGAGCGTTTGAGTTGGGGTTATCAAGTCCTGTAAGCTCCTTTGCCTCATCAATCAAAGAGGCCTTATATCGCATTGTATACTCATTTATGTTATTGACCATCTGCATATCTATCAACACGCCTCTGTCATTGATCCGTTGATCAACTGCATATATCTCCCGCTCTCTCTTATCGATATCGTAGACGTCCGGTCTTATAGCAATCGCATGCTCCGCCGTGACATCCTGCCCGTTATAATCGAGGTATTTGTCCCAGCGCACCCAATCATGATATGGCATATTGCGCTCTCGCCCTTTGGTCTTACTCGGCACGCTGAAATACCTTATTAGCGCTTTCCCGGCCGTATCTTTTTGCTTGTCTTGCTCAAGCCCTAGTGCCTTACCGACGTTTGCAAGACCCGCAGGCAGACCTACGATACAGGCCTGAGCTTGCGTGCAGCACCACTGCTCTGGTGCAAGCGATAGTCCTGTGTGCCTCATCAGGCAGACTCGCTCAAATTGAGCGTTATATGCGTGTTTTGTGACACGGAACGAGGTAAGGGCAAGGAGTACGTCGTCCGGTATCTCCTCACCCTCCTCTAGACTTATAACCTCTCTGGGCTCGTCGTCCCAAGCATAGCCAAATATCAAGATCCTAAAATCAGGACTCTCCGCATATTTATAGACACCTAACTTAATAGGTATAGAGCTATATGTCTCAATGTCGATAGAGAGGTGGCGATTAGTAGTCCTCTCCGCCATCTTCTGGGTCCTCTGCGTAGGAAGATAGATCCTCGCCCTCAAAATCACTCTCAGCGCTTCCTTGTCCAACGATACGTTCACCGGCTCCTACTTTGACAAGAGAGCTCAGACCGCATGACACGCCTTTGTTAGTCTTTTCGTTATAGCTATAAAAGTTGATACACGCAAGACAGATCATGCCCGAGTAGACGTCCTCTGCGGTCTCAAGCTTTTGCTTATATACGTCGATAACATCCGGCTTGTACTGGCTTTTTGCGTTCATGTACCAGTAATCGTCCATTTCTTCCGGATGCTCTCCTTTGCCATTTGTAAAGTCGCACCCATCCTTTAAAGGTTTTCTGACCTTACCAGCTGCGGTACCGAAAACCTGTTTTGCTAGGCCGTCAATAAGCTTTCTGGCCTTTGCCACTACGTCCGTATCCGTCTTTGGAATCAGCAGCATGCAATCATAATAATTTTTGCCGCTATCGTCCTGTTTAGGCTCGAGCAGGTGCTCATACCACACCTTGACCTTTTTTGTTCTCATTTTTTCTGTTGATACTGATGCCATGTTAAATATCCTCCTTATTTTTATATACATATTCTTTTTTCAGGTAATTCGCAATATCCATGATGCACCTCTCGGCTATGTGGTCAACAAGAGGCCTAGCTGTTAAATTTATAGGCACGTTGAATCTGGTAGACACCTCTCCTGCGCATGCCGCGTCGGGCATAAAGGTTACTGATACAAAACTTGATTGCTGCGACCCTTGCGCCGGAAATATTACGTTGTCACAGCGGATGTCGCACACATGGAGTCTATTATTGATAAGCGCCTCTATATATGCGACCTCGTAGTCTTTAAGATACGACCTTGACATACTCGCTCAGCTCCTCTCCATCAAAATCACTTTCCGCAGAGTTTGGCGGTGTCCATTCCGGCTTGCTACTCTCTGCCTTATCGACTTTGATCTTGCCCGGAATCTTTTTATACAAGTCCGCTGTCAGCCCCTCGAAGACCTTTTTGCCGACGAGCTTCTGCAGCTCTGTTTTTGTTGCAAGCTCCTTAGGCTTATAGATCAGATCCTTATCGGCTCCTGCATTGACAAGACGTTGCACAAGGGTAGCCTCAGCGCCATCAATAAGAGCACTGCTACCACGTCCCTCAATTAACTTACATCCCGGATACTTGACTCCATGCTGCATCGCATCAACAGCAAAGTCCGTGCACGCCTTGATAAACTTAGTAACACTATCAGCGTTGCGTAGCACCGTCGCTATATCTCCAGTAGACGCAAGCTCTGCAGGCTTTTTATCCATCAGGTCAGCAATGGCCTGATAGGTGTTGAGACGGTGGCGGCAGCAGTGTGCTGCCTTACAATATTTACAGTGCTCTCCCTCTACGAACAAGCCCTTACCAGACAAAGCGAGCTCTGCCGCCGGCTTTACCTTATCGTCAGCCCAGTCACAAAGCTCATCGACCACTACGAGCTCGCTGTCTACATGATTGAGCGGTGGTTGTACGATGACGTACTCTACTTGCTCAATGTCATAGATAAAGTCGTACTCCTGTAGAGCTCCTAAAGCGTATAGGCGCAGCTGAGGATTCCCCACGGCCTGCACCTTCATGTGACCGTTTTTAAGGTCTATCAGTGTCAAAGTGCCTCCGGCGATGATGATAGCGTCTGCGGAGCCAAAGCCACCGGGCACCCAATCGTCAAACCTAACATGCTGCTCAAGCATGATCACTGCATCGCTATGCTCCTTTTTGATTTTGTCATAGGTCTGGAGGACATAATGTACATAAGGCATGACATCCTCTGCCATCTGTTTTTTATCAGGATCACGGAATGCAGGCATACGCTTACCGTCAAGTTTGTTGCGCAGTATCTGCTCAGCAATCTCATGTCGTGCTGTACCCTCATCGGCCCAGCGACTACTCAGCTCAGGGAAGTTATCCTCCAGCAGAGCACTTGGCGCACAGGCCATCCAGCGGGTGGCACCTGAGGCGCTCAGCAGAGCATGCTCACGCTCCTTATGGTTGATTTGTTCCATTTATGACTTACCTCCCATTTCCGCCTCCAAGGCTTCCTTTACCTTGATTCTGAGCCCCTCTGGTACTTTTGTAACACGTTTGACTCCTGCGATACTCTCAAGATAGTGCGGCACATTGACGCCCGCATTTTTTGCCATCGTACAGGCTGTGCGCAGCTCCTCCTCCGAGATATCCGTCACCTGTTCCAGCTCTGCCTCTACCTCAACTTTTGGCTCTGGTGCTTGCTCAGTCTTTGCCTTGGTAGCGTAACACTCCTTAATGACCTTGTCCCAATTTGCGGGTCGGACACCTCCCCACTCACCGTTATCGCTGTAAGAAGTCAGTAGCTCCTTGACCTTAGCGGGCCCGTGTGTCTCTCTTGCATAGTCAAGCGCTTTGCACATATCGTCCCACTTGGTATAGGTGCTTACACCATCTGCCTGCAGCCCATAGTGCAGATGCTTTGTCGTCTTAGGCGTCTCTGGTATGGATTCTGGCATCTTAGGTGTTTCAGTGTTAACAGTAGCCGCTGTAATGTTTCCTGCAGCAGCTGTCGTTGTTGACTCCTGTGTGTGCAAAGAGGTCTCCCATGCCTTTGCAAGTCTTTCCAGCACGTTGAGCAGACGCTCCTCTGCTTTAATCAAAATATTCATTTCCATTTTATATACCTCCGTAGTATTCCTTTTCCTCTCCGGTCATCCCGGTCTGTAAGTGCACGATCTGATCGTCTTTTTCTTTTATGATCCGATTGAGTTCGTTGATTTGTTGTGACATTTCATCCAGTCGAGCTGCCTGCAGCTCTATGATGTTGAGGCTACCTCTCAGCCTTGCTTCATAGTGCTCTTTAGTAGTCTTTCGCTCATCACGGACAAGCTTAATCTCCTCTTTAGTCATCGTCCTGAATCTCCTTTGCAAGGATATCGTCGATCGCATGGGCATTTTCGAACATACCTCTATGCTGCAGGACAAATTCTTTCTCGATCGGATATAGATCTTCTAACCGCGTGCATGCTGCCGTATCGCCACTGTGATACCAGACAAAGACCTTTGTACCGTCTTTGCTGAGGCGTTTGGCCCTACCAAGCTCCAACCTATATCCAGGGTCATATGCGACCAGCATTCCTGGTTCAATCACTGGCAGATAGATTGCTCGCAGAAGTTGCTTGTACCATTCTTCTGCCTCCAGTTCTTCACTTTCATGCACTGCGATACCTTCCGGCCCAAGATAGCAAAATCGTTCATGATCACTACTTATGAGGATTGCCGCGCCACCATTTGACGCTCTTATCATTTTGAAAGATCCATCGGAGTAGAACGATAGTGTATCTCTGTTAAATCCAAGTCCTTGCAATTTCTTAATTATGTCACTTTTAAAGCGTGGGCGCTTGTACATTTCCATGTTATCCCTCCTTTACATAAACCTGTGTTTTATACGCTTTCAATCTCGGGCTGCTGCTATAGATATCAATAACATTGCCCTTTACAGCTCCACCGACATCCTCTGCAACATATACACGCCCATCTATGAGCACCTCACTGCCTAAAGGTATAACGTCTGGATCTACTGCAATCGTATGACCCTCTACGGCCTTGTGCTTGTCTTTGCACGGCCTTGCGATCGTGTCGCCCCATTGGTCCTCGCCTATCCAGTAGTACGTTATCCTAAACAGCCCTAGAGCTCTTCATTTTGGTTGCGCTTCGAGGTCTACTATCCTTTTATCAGTGACCTTGAGCTCCTTATCTAGCTGATCGACTGTGCGCTGTAGCTTTGTGATCTCCTGCTGATTTATCTGATTTAGCACTCGCAGCTCCTCGACTCTTTGCTCCCACGATGCGCTTGCAGCTAAGCTGCAAAAAAACATTACGAGCAATGCGGCGAAAGCTAAAGGGGCTCTCCAAAATTTCATGCTGTACCCTCTATATTGTCCTCCGCATTTTCCTCTATTGCATCTGCAAGCTCTTGCAAATCCTTTGGAGTGATTTTCATACCAGACTGACTAAACCCACTCATAACACTATTGAGAACAAGTCTTTTTACTACAGTGCGCGGAAGCACGCTCTCAAACGCTTTGATTGCTGTCGATACAACTCCTACAAGGATTGCGCCGACCTCAAGGCCGTTGCAATTCCTTACTGTGACTTGTGTCTCGCCATTCTTGGTTACAGCTGTAACCGATTTTTCTTCACTTCGCATTTTTCTCCTCCTATTCCATCATCTCAAGATATTGTTGCATGATGTCTTTTTCTTCTCGTAAACGTTCTTTGCGGCTGCGTAGTAGCTCAAAGTCTGTTAGTTCATCTACATGCTCAGTGATAAGGTCATGTATGACTGTCGGGTTTAACGCATCAAGCTCCCAACTCTCATTACCAAATTGCTTAATATAAGCCTTGCATCTGCTGTCTGTAAGCTTAGCTGGGTTAGGTGGCGGATTATACGCTTGCACTTGATCATAGGTCAAAGCGATACGTCTCACCACCGTAGCAGCCCCAAACATCGCTAGTCGCTCCTGTATGTCTCTGGTCATGTCAACACCACTCGGATCGTGATCGCCTAAATGTAATATTACGGACCCCTCACAGAATTGCTCCATAGATCTTAAGCGCTGTGCTGCCGCCCACATTTCACTCTGGCTCACATAGCCTCGGCAGGCAAAATAAGGGACGTCTAAGCCATGACATGCCTTCCCTACTACCTCGACCAAGGCCTCTTTTTCCACCCACACCTCGATGTAATGAGGCTGGTCTTTCCGCAGGTCTATAAAATACTGATTTATCGCTGATTCTATTATCTGCCCCGGGCTATTCCAGTGTGAGCGACTTTTCATGTTCCTTGTCCTGTCTGTGATTGAGTACCAATCCACAAGACCTGCAAGACGCGCGTTATTGATAAGCTCTCCGACACGTTTATAGCTCCTATCGCTATTTTCGATGTAACCTCGCGCAACTAACTGATAGTACAGCTGTCTGAGAGTAAGGTCGTAGCCCATGCCCTCGTATTCCTCGATTACTTTATTTACTAAATGGATCGTATCCAGACTAGCGCCCCGAAAGGTGATCTCTTTATACGCAATCTTTGGCATTTTTCTCCTCCTAATCCACTTCCGAGAGGTAGTCTCTACGCTTACGTCTTTCAGCATTCATGATTTGTCCTCCTCCTCGGGCTCTCCGCCCTCTACTACAGTGTTATCCAACGCATACCGCACTAGGATGTCCATGAGCTTTTTAAGAGAGTAGCCTGTCTTACAGGATAGCGTCTCAACTTCTGCCAAGAGCGCTGCGTCGATTCTCACCACAGAGCCACGACCGGCAGGTGGACGACGCTTCAATACTAATTTTTCCACTTTCTGATTCCTCCAAATTTTGATATAATGATGTTGGCTTTTAAAAGCCACTCACTATTGGATGCTCTGACCGCCAAGTCTAGGGAGCATCCTTTTTTATACGATTCTTGACCATCACATAATCAAGTGACGATATGCGTCCGTCGCTGTCCATATCCAAACGCTTTAGCTGTTTAGGCGTTAAGTCTATCTCTTTTAAGATATAGGCCTTTATAGCTGCAGCATCTGCCTCTGTGTAAGGCTGTGGGATATGAGTCCCAAGATAAAAGCCGGTGATGAACGGCAGTAGCATCGCCCAGATCACAAGCATCACGTTGCGGCGTCTCATACGCTTTTCCTCACTGCTCTCTTGCCCTGATAGGCTAGATCGCTATAAGCCTCCTCAAGCCATATCAATGGAATAACAAACTTGTTGGGCAGTTTAACGTTTTTATGCTCAGCTTTAAGCTCCTTTTTGATTTCAAGCGCTTTGGAGTAGCTGATCGGGAAGCCTCCCTCTCTGAAAATGTCCTCGATATCCTTTGCGGTAATAAATTTTGCAAGCTCCATGCCACCACCTCCTATCTACATCGCATTTCTATGCGGCTGCGGACCATGCATAACGAGCAAGCACTTAAGGAAGCCCTTGCTCTCTCCCTCAAAGCTATAGCCTAAGCTTTTCAAGTACGCCAGAATCTCCGCAATCTCTGTAGCCTGAGCAATCTTCTCAGGCAGCTCTTTACCAGTCAATACTCTCACCTCCTCATATGTGACGCAGGGAAGAACCCTGCCGCACTAGGCTTAACACCTGTTTTAAATCGCCTAGTCGATTTTTGATTATCCAAACAGCTTTTCATGCCAAGCACGCAGCTCTCTAGCCATTGCTAGCAAATATAAATACTGCATAACCTTTAAATCTTGTGTGTTTGTCAAATCAATAACTTCCGAACGCAAGTCATTAGCTGTCTTGTCAAGTTGATTAGCACGTTCCAACATATCTGAGCCCGCCAAAACTGCTTTCGCATATTCTTTTTCATATCCTGTATTCATTTCTGAGTACCTCCTTACATAGCCGACGCTATCACAGCGTTTCGTCGCAATTTTCAGCGACTCATCAGGGCTGTCTGTAATTTTCTAATGCCACGATTCTGTCATGTAGATATCTTTCTTCAGCATTATATCTTTCTATCCGGCGGAGCGCTATGTCGTCTTCTCTGCCGTGATTTTTGATAAATCTTTTATTGATCCTCTCTTCCTTTTCGATGAGCTCTAGCGTTTGATGAATAGCTCTTCGTAAAATTGTTAATTCATCCATTTTATTTTCCTCCTCGTTAACTTGATTACATCCACATTATATTGTATTTAATCAAATATGTCAACATAAATTCTTGATTAAATCAAATTTATGTTGTATTATGTAAATAGAAAGGAGGATAATATGACTATAAACGATAGATTCAAATTGGTTCGTAAAGAGCTAGGCCTCAGCCAAGAAACATTCGGGTCAAGGATAGGAATCACTAACTCTGCTGTATCTAAGATTGAAAAGGGCGAAAACAAAGTTACTGAATCCCTTATTAAACTTCTACGTAGTGAATATAAAGTAGACCCATTCTGGTTAGAAACAGGTATAGGAGATGATAAGTTTACTGCTATCCCTGATACAATCATTGACGCTCTAGTGGATGAGTACAAGCTGGATGATTATGACCGATTCATTATCGAGGCCTATGTAGAGGCGCCACCTGAGCAGCAAAAAGCAATCAAAGATTTTCTTTTAACGTTAGCAGAAAAAGCGAAGAAAAAAAGCGGAGAGTAAAATTTCCGCTTTTTAAATGTAGTATCTCATTACAAAATTGTAAATGTGCTTTAGAGCTTCCAGAGAATGGATGCGCCCTAGCATAATAGATATCCTTTCTATGTAGATCTCCTCGTTCATGATCTTTGTCCTCCTATAAAATTGGTAATATTTTCTGTAGCTATATTATAGCGCATAAGGATAGAAAATTGTTAATATAGACTGCAATTTCCGCCGATGTCCAATATATTGGACACGAACGTCATTTAAAATCGGACTCAAACAGGTCCGTTATTTTTATATGTAGCGCCTCCGCTATTTTTTCGAGCTGGTGTATCGTAGGTGAAGTGTTTCCGTTTTCATAGTTGTTTAGAGTACTCTTGGTTATCCCTGTTAGCTTTGACAAATCCCGTAAAGATTTGTCTTTTTCTGTACGCCGCTCATATATTAACAATTCCATGATAGTATATTATATGCAAGTAAGTATTTTGTAATACACGTTAAAATGCTATAATGTAAAAAAAGGTGGGACATTTATGAGGGTAGTAAAATTATTGATTACCTGTATAGCTTCATTGAGCATTCTAGGTTTTTTAGGGAATGACTCCATCGTATTAGAGGCGAAACTTTTTAGATGCATAATCGCCGGAGCCATAGCTATTTATTTTTTATCGTCGCTTTATTTAGATTCCCACGATGTAGAAACATCAGATAATCTAGACTGCGCTAATATTGATACAGAAATTGATGATACAAGCACAAAAATACAGCCGATGTCCGAAAATAATATACGGATTCAGCGTATTACGGCTGTTTTACAACTGGCTGATTGTATTAAAAAAATTAGTGAACAAGTCACGTTCCAAAAAATGGAGGGTCAGCTAACTTCTACTAAAGACGAAAATCAAAGAAGACTGATCATCACAACTTTAGTGTGTCAAATTAAGGGAATCCGAAAGCATAACTCGTTTCTAAAACATCCCAATTCCAAAGAGAATAAAGCAAAAGTGAGGCTGTCTCTGGATTCTGATTTCAATGAATACTACAGATCAGCATTTATTTCTGTTCCGACGCACGAAGACGACATACAGGAACAGGTCGAACATTTTATACTTAATGATGATTCAAAGAAACCACCATCGAGGTTGGAGTATGAAAAACGCTGGAGAGAAGCTCCGCCTATTGAAGTATATAAAGATGCTTATATTTCAAGAAAAGCAACAACGTTTCCGAGTAGCTATGTTGTATTTGATACAGAAACAACAGGGCTTGAGTATCCGATTGAAAGGATCATTGAGATAGGGGCAATCAAGTATATCAACCATACACCTGTCGGAAAATTTCAAATGCTTATAAACCCTGAAAGAGAATTAGATGATTTTATTACAGAGTTAACAGGTATCAGAAATGAAGACCTAATAAATAAACCTACTGTAGACCTGATACTGCCAATGTTTATCAGTTTCATTGAAGACTATGCCTTGGTGGCTCATAACGCCCCCTTTGACATAAAAATGCTAGCATGCGAAGCATATAGATCTGAAATCGAGCTCTTTAGCAACAAAGTTATTGACACATTAACTTTAGCTAGAAGATGCATCCCAAAAGTGAAAGTAGAGAATTATAAATTAAACACTCTTAAAGAATATTTTGGGCTTTCTTATGATTCGCATCGAGCTCTTGAAGACTGCGAAGTTTGTTCAGCGATTTATCAATATTACTGTAGTTGCATTGATAAGTAATGTTTTATATGTATGCAAATAAGTGCTATAATAGAGCAAAAGGAGGGGAGAACCATGTATCTATTGGCTCTATTGCTACCGCCTGTCGCGGTGCTATTATGCGGAAAGCCTATACAGGCATTACTTAATTTGGGATTGACCTGCTGTCTGTATGTACCAGGAGTGATACACGCTTTCGCCGTTGTCGGGGAGAAGAAACAGGATAAGCGATTCAAAAAATTATCAAAATCCGCAAGACACTAAAAAAGCCGCTGGCCATAGCGGCTTTTTATATGCCTAGAAGCTGTTTCTTTTTTGCTGCAAACTCCTCGGGCGTTATGACCTCTAAGGTCAGCAGCTCTTTGAGCTCGATGAGTTCCGTTTTATAATCGACCTTAACCGGGTCTTTTGGTTTACTGTCTATGACCTCAATGATTGCCCGATCAGCTTGCTTATACCAGTGCGCATATGTATCATGCAGCGTCTGCACAGTGTCTCCCAGCCTCTTAGCGACGTCAAAGTCTGTAAACTTATCAGACATGTTATTGATTAAGTAAGAGGCGTGAGAGTGTCTAAAATCGTGTATACGGATGTCCGGCAGCTTTTGCTTATCGTCGTTTGCTCGCTTTATGGTTGCTTTGAGCCTGCGTCTTATATTCTCTGGATCAAGAGGCTTATGGTATCCAAACACAAAACGTTCTTCACTCCACCCATACATTTCCCTGTGTCTTTCCTTTTCGTCTCTCAGAGCAGTCCAGACGGCTTCTGGCATGGAGATCGTGCGATAGCTGTTCTTGGTCTTCGGTGTCGTGATGGTGGCTGGGCGTGTCTTAAAGGATACAGACTTGCCGATCGTGACGGTACGAGCTCTTAAGTCGATGTCTTCCCACGTTAGCGCCAAGGCCTCGCCCCGGCGGCATCCCATGTAAAACAAAAACTTAAACAGCAGAGTATACTCGTCATCCTCAGCATATTTACATAGAGTCGTAAACTGGTCCTCAGTGAGATACAGCATTTCCTGTTTTGGCTTATCCCTGTTTATGGTCCGCACAACAGTCTTCATGGGATTTTTGAGCAGATAGTTATTATCGACTGCAAAATCAAATACGGACTTAACGGCATAAAATATCTTCTTTACTGATTTTTCGGAGAGCTCTTTTTCTAGCTCAAAGATATAGAGCTGCAAGCTCTTACTGTCTATATCCGTGACTGACACATTGCCAAATGCAGCACGAGGGCGTTTAAGGTCCTGCTCCTTAGTCATTTTAGTGGATGCCTTGACTTGTCTATAGGACAGCATAAACTCATCGCAGAGGGCGTTAAAATCAAGGACAGCATAAAGCTCATTATCTTTAAACTGTTTTCTGAGAGCGCGCTCGATTTCGGCCATCTTCTTTTTTGATGTCGTACCCTTTACTACTCTTTTGTAATTGTAGTAACTGCCATCCATGCGTCGAATCTTCCCTTTTATCATATACTTTCCGTTTTCTACGATTATAGCCATATAATCACCTCTATAACCATATGATAGACCATATATGTACAAAAGTTAAGCACTTTTTTCGTCTTTCCTTTCGTCTTTTTTATTTTAAGGTATTAAAAAAGCCTTTATTTAAAGGCTTAACTAACTTTATGGTGCCGGTACCCAGAATTGAACTGAGCGCTGAGCATTACCATTGCTCTGTATTACCACTATACTATACCGGCAGCTATGCTTTATGATTGGAAAGCTATTATATTATAATAGGCATTGCCGATTTTTTCAACCATAAAACAAAATTTTTTAGTTTTTTTCCAGATACGCTTTCAGATGACGGTAAACTGCAGCAATCGGCAGTCCCATAACATTGAAATAATCTCCATGCAATTCTCGCACAAACAGCTTCCCCATCCCCTGTATACCATAGGCCCCCGCCTTATCGTATGGCTCACTGCTGTCAAGGTATCGATTCAGCAGCTCTTCATCAAGCTCATAGAAGGTGACGCTTGTTTCTTCATGAAAAAGCTCGGCTTTTCCTTTCCAAACAATAGCTACTCCACTGACAACCGTATGCGTTTTACCGCTTAACTGCTTCAACATACGGTAAGCATCCTTGCGGTTCTCCGGCTTTCCCATCGCCTGATTTTCGTAGCACACCATGGTATCCGCACCAAGAACAACTGCCTCAGGGTGCTGTTCCCATACGGTAAGGGCTTTGCGGCAGGCAATCTGTTCAATCGCAGAAGCAATCGGCAGCGAGTGATCAACATATTCCTCGCAATTCGCAGTTACGATATCAAAGGGATACGATAAATCCTGTAACAGCTCGCGCCTTCTGGGAGATGCGCTTGCCAGAATCAAACGCCTAGTCATGATGCAGTTCTCCGTGAAGCTTGTGAAGCTGATGTCTCAGGAAGAGATAGCAGAACACAAACAGTCCGATAAATCCGGTCGCAAACATTCCCACGATGCGGAATACCATGGAGGAAAAGAATTGTGATGGAAACAGATTGATCATCAGGTCAGTTGCCGGATTCAGCAGCCATAAATCATTGCGAAATGCCAGCTTGTGAAAGGTTGTCCAGAATGCATCGAAGTCAACATATGCCCAGCCTGCCAGCATGGCGAAGAACACCGCTGCCAAAATCGCCGTTTTCATATAATTGATACTGAAAATTGTCAACGTTCCGCTTTTCAGACGAACTGCCATGTAAACCAGAGAAAGCACCAGCAGAATAATCGCAACATTTCTTAAAACCATGGCAAAGCGATACAGGTTGCGCACATCCACCATATGGGAGGATTCTCTCGCGTTGAAGGCCTTGGTTTCCGTCCCCTTAACCGCTACGGTAACATCAATATTATCACGGCGGTCCTGCAGATAATCGAGCAGGGCGTCTGTCGCCTTATTGAGGTCCTTCTCCGTCATCCCCAAAGACTGTGCTGTTTCCAGGGATGCATATTCAGTTTTATAAAAATCCTTATTGAAGCAATTTATGTTTATACTCGTAACCAGCAGAATTACGATTGTGCAGACAGCAGCAGTATATGCCGCCAATGTCGTTAGTTTTTCTAACAGCTGTTTCATAGGATACTCCTTATATATATTAAATGACTTTTTATATCGTATCATATTTCAGAAAAAAAGAAAATCACCTTTTTATATTTTAAAACAACGGCCTTTATGCAAAACACCTTTATCCACATGATAGAAGCAGAAAAAGCGAGAATCCCCGCTTTCTTATAATTCAGTGCAATGATATTATCAACTTTAAATGCCTTCCCCCGTTATTCTACCGCAATCAGACGCAGATTGCTTACACCGCGGCAGCTGCGCAGACGCTCCAGAAGCTCATCGATGGATACGGCCATTTCGCATAAATCAAAGGAGAGTACCACAGATGCCCATTCATGAATCGGAATATTCTGATTGATCGTAAGAATATTGGCATTGACGCTCGACATCGTGTTCAGCACCTCTGACAAAATTCCTTTATCATGATGCAGCATAAGGGAGATTACAGCCTTGCGCTCGCTCATTCCCTGCGCAGGCAAAAAGACATAATCCTTATATTTATAATACGTTCCGCGGCTGATGCCAACGCGTTTTACTGCCTCACTCACCTGCTTTACCTCGCCGTTTTGCAGCAGGGAGCGTGCTTCGATAACCTTATCCAGCACATCCGGCAGGATCGTACTGTCTACAATATAGTATTTCTCCATCAGCACACCTCACTTTGCACACCGTCATAGGTTGCACGCAGAATGCGAACATCCCAGAACGGATACTTATTTTTTATCTTTTCTTCAAGAATACGGGCTGCACCTTCCTCCTGTGTCAGCGCAATCATTGTTGACCCGCTTCCGGATATATACATGGTGATCATATCCGTTTCCTCACACAGGACACGGACATCCTCGTATTCCGCAATCAGCTTTTTGCGATACGGCTCCTGCATCTGATCGCTGCAGGCTTTTTTCATGATCATGGCATTGCCGATTTCCATCGCCTTTGCCAGTGCTGCGCAGCGTCCCATCTGATAGACGGCATCCTGATAGCACATGGTATTCGGCAAAACCTCTCGCGCTGCTTTGGTGCTTACCTCATAGTCGGGAATCATCGTTACAAACAATAAATCACGCTTTACGCCATAGCGGATCATATTCGGCTTTCCGTCTTCCATAAAGGATACACACAGACCACCAAAGATAGCCGGGGCAATGTTATCCGGATGTCCCTCCATCTGTGTTGCCAGATCGAAAAGCTCATAGCGGTTCATGCGGTTATGAAACAGGGCATTTGCCCCTGCCAGCCCTGCAACAATACAGGTAGCGCTGCTGCCAAGCCCCCGGGCATAGGGAATATCCGTATCAACCGTGATGCGAATTCCCGGCACACGTTCCCCCATATACTGAAGTCCCTTTAAAAATGCCTGATAAAACAGATTCTCTTCATTGCAATACGCTTCCTCACAGCCTGCAATCTCCAGACCCTCCGCTATCACCTCAAAGGTTACCGTCGCAAAATCGTCAAGCGCCAGTCCCAGACAATCATAACCGACCCCCAGATTCGCACTTGTTGCAGGTACGCGTACCTTAATCATGAAACATCTCCTCCCCAATGGTTTCCACAAAGGTAGACATAGCATTCTTATCAATCAGGTGATTGTGCAAAACCTCCATTTTCGCAAGCTCTGCCAACGGCTTTGGCATTGCGGCACCGCTTTTCTGTTGCAGCATTTCCATGCAGGCAAATTCATCCAGATCTGTTTCTTTGAATAAAGCCTCATAAACAGCCGGAGCAAATTTATACGGACTGGCAGTGGAAAGCAGTACGCATTTATGCATCGCATCCTCTTTTTCATAGTCCTTCATCACCTTGTAGGCGATTGCTGTATGCGGGTCCATGACATAGCCGCTCTGCTCGTAAAATTCACGCATGCTCTGTGCACAGGCCGCATCATCGCAATACCCACCCGCAAAATCATCACGGATAGAGGTGAAAATATCCTCGCGCACCTGATAGCGTCCTGTTTCTTCCAGCTCACTCATAAGCTGAGCAATATAAGCAGCATCCTTGCCACTCTTGTAGTAAAGCAGACGCTCCAGATTGCTGGAAATCAGAATATCCATACTTGGGGAAATCGTTTTATAGAACGGACGGTTGCGATCATAGACGCCATCCTTTAAAAAGTCAAAGAGTACATTATTGGAGTTGGATGCCACGATAAATTTATTGACAGGCAAGCCCATCAGCTTTGCATAATAGCCGGCAAGCACATTTCCATAATTTCCTGTCGGTACACAGAAATTCACTTTTTCACCGAATGCGATTTCCTTTGTCCGAACCATTTCTTTATATGCATACACATAATATACAACCTGCGGAATCAACCTTCCGATATTGATGGAGTTGGCACTGGATAAGCTTATCCCCTTTTCCTTCAGTCGTGCAGAAAGCTGAGCATCCTGAAATATCCTTTTCACATTGGACTGGGCATCATCGAAGTTTCCTTTGATTGCACAGACACAGGTATTGCATCCTTTGGTGGTCACCATCTGCAAACGCTGGATATTGGATACTCCATCATCCGGATAGAAGACTGTGATTCCGGTGCGCGGTACATCCAAAAAGCCCTCAAGAGCAGCCTTTCCGGTATCGCCGCTGGTTGCGGTTAAAATCATAACATGCGCATCGGGGTGCTGCTGCAGGGATTTGCTCATCAGCTGTGGAAGCATGCGCAGACCCACATCCTTAAAAGCACAGGTAGGACCATGAAACAGCTCCAGGATATTGGTATCCTTCGCCTTGTGCAGCGGAGTGATGTGTTCATCCCTGAACTTACCTTTATAGGCTTTAAAAACGCAATCCGCTACCTCTTCCTTTGTGAAATCCGGCAATAGCAGCTGCAAAATTGTTTCCGCCATCTGCTCATAGCTCATCTGCATCATATCCTGCAGCGGCAGATGCAGAGTATCCAGGGCATCATAGACGAACAGGCCGCCATCCTCAGCGATTCCCTTTAATATCGCTTCCTTTGGTGTACGCGCCAGCGCTTTATTTCTCGTACTTGTATATATTTTCTCCATGTTCTAATCTCCTTCTTTTTCGTCTTGCAATTCTTTTTTTACTATGATACAATGTTCGCAATAAAAAAACAAGTGTTTTTGAAACAAAGACACAAAATTTATAGAGGAGGAACTATATGAATATAGCAATACTCGGTTATGGAACCGTTGGCTCGGGAGTAAAGGAAATTATTGATCACGCGGTAACAAAAAGCACCAAACAGTTACACGTATCTTATATACTGATTCGCAAGGGGAAAGCCAAAACGCTTCCTTATATGTGTGATGATATTCAGACGATTCTGGAGGATGCTTCTGTAGATGTCGTCGTGGAAACCATGGGTGGTCTTGAGCCTGCCCACACCTATATTTTGCAGGCATTAAAAAGCGGAAAGCATGTCGTGACAGCCAACAAGGCGGTAATCGCCGCGTATCTAAAGGAATTCACAGATGCAGCAAGAGAACACAATGTCCGCATTTACTACGAAGCAAGCACCGGAGGCGGAATTCCCTGGATTGAAGGATTAGCAAAGGCGATGCGAATTGACGAGGTTGACCGCATTCACGGTATTTTCAATGGTACCAGCAATTATATTCTGGATCACATGCAGCGCTATCATGCATCCTTTGCGGATATTCTGAAGGAAGCGCAGGAGCTGGGCTATGCAGAGGCTGATCCAAGTGCTGATATCGACGGCTATGATATTTGTAACAAGCTGCGTATTTCTGCCAGCCTTGCTTATGATTATCATGTCCCGGATACCTTCCCAGTGTTCGGCATCCGCAATATCACAAAGCAGGATGTATCCTATTTCTCATCTTTGGGCTATGCGGTACGCCTGATTGCCAAAACGCGGCGCAACGCCAATCGCTACGGCTGTGTTGTGGAGCCGGTGCTGTTTGAAGCCGGTTCTCTGGAAAGCAACACTCAGGACAATTACAATTTGATTACGCTGCATGGAAAAACCATCGGAGATTTAAAATTCTTCGGTCAGGGGGCTGGCAAGCTGCCGACAGCAAATGCCATTGTACAGGATCTGATCGATCTCAACGAGGGGGTATATCATATGGATCCTTCCTTCACCAATACAATGACCTATGATGAAACGCTATGTCTGCGTGATTATATCCTTCGTGCAGATGAGGCGGCACGCAATGAGCTGCAGGATTTCAGCTATGAGGTGACAATCTTTGAGGGACAGGAATATCTGCATATCCAGAAGGCTGAGGTATATGAAATGCATCAGGTGATGGAGCGGATGCTAAAGACAGATGCCCATGCCTTTATGGCCAGCATCTATGAAAGGGAGGATGACTAGCAGTATGATAAAAATAACGAAGTTTGGCGGTTCTTCTGTTGCGAATGCACAGCAGTTCCGCAAGGTCAAGCATATCATTGAACGCGATCCGGCCCGGCGCTTTGTCGTTGTCAGTGCATCGGGGCGTGAACACAAGAAGGACAACAAGGTAACCGATCTGCTGTATCTGATTGAAGCCCATTTAAAATACAGCGTCGACCATTTATCCCTGTTTCACCTGATAGAGGAACGCTTCATTTCCATCAAGAATGATCTGGGTTTGAGCTATCCGATTGAAGAGGACCTTGCCCAGTTAAAAGGGCAGCTGAATAAGACGATGTCTACCGATTATCTGGTTTCCCGAGGGGAATATCTGACCGCAAAGCTGATGGCGGAGTATCTGGGCTTTCCGTTTGTGGATGCAAAGGATATCATCACCTTCCGCTATGATGGAAAAATCGATTTTGATGCGACAAAATATCGAATGGATAACACGATGAAGAAGCTGGATCGCTTTGTTATTCCGGGCTTCTATGGTGCACTTCCGGATGGTACCGTGCGGACGATGTCACGTGGTGGAAGTGATATCACCGGCTCCATTCTGGCAGACATTCTGAATGCGGATATGTATGAAAACTGGACGGATGTTTCCGGTATTCTGATGGCAGATCCGAGAATCGTTCATCATCCAAAGCGAATCAATACCATCACCTACTCAGAGCTGCGTGAGCTCTCCTATATGGGGGCGAGTGTTCTGCATGAGGAGGCAATTTTCCCGGTAAAGGAAAAAAACATCCCAATCAATATTCTGAATACCAACCACCCAGAGGAGGGCGGTACGATCATTGTGGAAAAAGACGATCATCCAAGTGAGCAGATGATCACCGGTATCGCAGGGAAGAAAAACTTCACAGTTATCGCCATTTATAAAAATCATATGTCGGATGAGGTTGGTATTATCCGCCGTGCACTGGAAATCTGTGAGAATTACCGAATCAGCATTGAGCATATTCCAAGCGGAATTGATTCCTTCAGCATCGTTGTCAATTCTGAGGATGTGAAGGATATCATTTACGATATGGTGGGTGATATGAAGAAGGCCTGCAATGCCGATGAAATCAAAATCATTGATAATATCTCCCTGATTGCTACGGTTGGCCGTCAGATGATGTATCGTCCGGGTATCAGCGGCAAGCTGTTTGCCGTGCTTGGAAAGAATAATATCAATATCCGCATGATTGCACAGGGAACGGATGAAATGAATATCATCGTCGGTGTGGAAAACAAGGATTACGAGAAGACAGTGGAAACCATTTACAACAACTTTGTTGTTTAGGCACAGTGGATGCTGCACAAACCATGCATACAAACATATAGATAGAATATGAGGAGAGAGTGATATGAAAACATACAAGGTCGCAATACTCGGTGCCACCGGTGCCGTGGGTCAGGAAATGATCAAAATTTTAATGGAGCGCAGATTTCCTATCGAGGAGCTGCATCTTTTGGCAAGCGCCAGAAGTGCAGGAAAGAAATTAAGCATTGCTGGTAAGGAGTATACCGTTGAAGAAACAACAGAACACAGCTTTGACGGCATGGATATCGTTTTAGGCGCTGCAGAAAATGATATTGCTGAAAAATATCTGCCCATCGCCGCAGAAAAGGGAGCGGTTGTTGTGGATAACAGCTCTGCCTTCCGTCTGGATGAGCAGGTGCCGCTGATTATTCCGGAGGTGAATCCACAGGCAGTACGTGAGCATCACGGCATTATTGCCAATCCAAACTGCGCAACGATTATTGCACTGGTTGCGCTGCAGCCGCTGCATGCATATGCAAATGCAAAGCGTATGGTCGTTTCCACATATCAGGCTGTCAGCGGTGCAGGCGTCAATGGAATCCGTGAACTGAATCAGCAGGTGGGTGCTCTGGCTCATGGTAAGGAGGTAGCAGTTACTACCTTCCAGTATCAGATTGCCTATAATCTCATTCCGCAGATTGGCGGCTTCAACGAGGCCGGCTATTCCAGTGAAGAAATGAAGATGCAGAATGAAGGACGCAAGATTATGAGCAATCCTGAGCTTTGTGTGAACTGTACCTGTGTACGTGTTCCAATCATCCGTTCCCATTCTGAATCTATTATGGTAGAGTTCGAGAAGGAAATCAGTGTGGAGAAAGCAAGAGAGCTGCTGAAGGCTGCACCGGGCGTCAGACTGGTGGATGACCCTCAGAAACAGGTATATCCAATGCCGCTGGATACCACAGATCAGGATTTGGTATTTGTCGGACGTATCCGTGAGGATATGAGCGGACATCTGAATGCATTAAGCTTCTGGTGCTGCGGAGATCAGGTTCGCAAGGGGGCCGCTACCAATGCGGTTCAGATTGCCGAGCTTGTCATTCAGGAAAAAGAAAAATAGCAGGGT
>OGFC01000311.1_pt1 | contig 50177 bp, 54 predicted proteins | sample 1570841 | NCBI WGS metagenome assembly OGFC01 (sample SAMEA2582137, study PRJEB24529) | metagenome | biome: Human gut stool | place: China | collected 2011 | reverse complement strand
CCCCATAATAATTTAGAGCTCATTTCTACTCAACCCCACGATAATTTAGAGCCCCATTTTATGTAGTGATGCTCATCATCTTTTAGTTTGTAAAATTATCGAAATATCCCTGTACGAGTACGATTGGTGTTCCTTTATCTCCGGAGCCGCTGGTCAGGTCACAGAGTGAGCCGATCAAGTCCGTAAGACGTCTTGGCGTTGTTCCCTGAGAAGCCATGTTTCCTACCAGGTTGTCTTCCTTTTCGCGGATTTTCGCCTCGATTGCCTTCTGCAGCTCCTCTCCCTTCAGCTGTGCAAAATCATTGTCTGCCAGATATTTCAGCTTCAGTTCATTCGGAGTACCCTCCAGACCTGCGGTGTATGCAGGAGAAACGCAAGGATCCGCAAGCTCCCAGATTTTTCCGACAGGGTCTTTAAAGGCACCGTCACCGTACACCATAACCTCCACATGCTTTCCGCATGCCTGCAGTATCTGCTTCTGGATCGCCTGTACCAGAGGCTGACAGTTTCTTGGAAACAGCTTCACCATGTCCTCCGTGGATTTATTGGAGCCCAACAGACCGAAGGCTTCATTGTATCCGGAGCCGTCAATGGACGCTGTCATAATATCATCCAGACCGCAGACGCGCTCAGCACCGTTTGCTTTCAGAATGCGTTTTGTTCTTGCTCTTGTGTGAATATCACAGGTCAGAACATTTTTTGTATACTTAAGGATTTCCTTTGGATGGTTGGCGAAAATAATTTCCACCTCAGCACCGCAGGAGCGGATCAGATCACCATAGTAGCTCACATAGTCAACACCGGTAAATTCATGACGGTTTTCACCAAAGAGCTTACGATATGCTTCCAGGCTCAGGACATCGCTGTACGGATTGATTCCCGCTTCATCCAGCTTTTCAATGGATACCAGCTCGTTTCCAACCTCATCACTTGGATAGCTCAGCATCAGAACAACCTTCTTCGCACCCTTTGCAATTCCCTTCAGGCAGATTGCAAAACGGTTACGGCTCAGGATTGGGAACATAACGCCGATGGTTTCTCCTCCCAGCTTTTCCTTTACATCTGCAGCAATCGCCTCCACAGACGCATAGTTTCCCTGCGCTCTGGCAACAATGGACTCCGTTACCGCAATAACATCACGGTCCCGCAGCGCAAAGCCCTCCGCTTCCGCCGCCGATAGCACGCTCTGTGAAACGATGGCAGCCAGATCATCTCCTTCACGGATAATCGGACAGCGCACACCTCTGGATACCGTTCCTATTTTTCTTTCCATAATCTCTAACACCTTTCTTTACTTTGTGTATCTTCCATCTATTTCAATCACCTATGTGATTTGAAACCCTGATAACGCAAGAAAAACCGCAGCTTGTACGGTTCGTCCTACCAGAAAAACTTGCTTTTCTTCTGCTTCTGCGGCAGAAATTCAAATTGTACATCCACTGTGTCAGCCTCTATGCTCAGCAACGCATAGCTGGGACCTCTTCCATCCCTGCTTCGCCACAGGGAACCGGGATTGATCAAGCGGATCCCGTCCACCGTTTCATCCGCCGCGATATGCGTATGTCCATAGCAGACAATATCACAGCTGCGATCCCTTGCGGCATCCGCCATCTGCTGGCTTCTGCGAGAATACATGAACTGATGAGAATGTACAATAAAGATACGATGAGTCCCGATACTCAAAATCTGCTCATCCGGATAATCATAAAATATATCGTTGTTACCACCAACCGTCACAAACTGGGGAAAAGCCCCCGGATCCGCATCAATATCTCCGCAGTGTATATATGCATCGGCATCGCTGTGCTTCTGCAGAACATATTCCAGCGCATCATCACGGCCGTGACTGTCACTGACTACTACTATCTTCATTTTTACCACCGCTATTATCATACCAAAAAATGCAGACATTTAGAAGTGTTTTTTTTAAATACGCTAGAACTGCACCTCATTATACGTCAAAGCGTACACCGATACCATATCTTCCTTCTGATCCTTTGGTGAAACCGTGACCCCGTCCACGCGTACCTCCACCTTTTCAATGCCGGGCAGCGCAGCAAGCGAAAGCACCAGTGCATTGTATACATCCTGCTTCACACTGCGGTTGCTGGCAAGGATGTTCTTGTTCAGATTCACAATCAGGGAGCCATCGTAAACATCAAAGCTGCTAACCTTGATATCATCGGCATACAGCGGCTGATCAAGCGCACTGGATACACTGATATCGGAAAGGATATTCTCAACGCTCGCCTTCAAGGCATCCCCCTGACTTTGTGCAACCCGCTTGCTCTTGGGAACCATATACTCATTCCCCTGTACCTTTTTTGTATAAAATACCGTCAGGGAGGCAGAGTCATGCAGTGAGGTTGTTGAGGTTTCAAAATGATTGATGCCAATGCTGCGGTTGAGAATTTCGGGAATCGGTGTCTGTGCAATCGGCATTTCGCTCAGCTGCTTTTCATTCAGATACAGCTTCACCTGTTCGATATCATGGAACTGTGTAGCACCCCATGTGATTGCCTCCAGAATACGCAGCTCGTTATCTGCATCATAATTTTTCAATGAGTCATCAAAGTACAGGGATACGATGCCGTTTTTAATGGAGGAGGACTGTAAGCTGCATTCCTTTGTAAACAGCGGCGTAAAGCCCTTGATTTCCTGCTTGCCGCTCATATAGGAGAACATGAGTGCCAGCTTATCCTCCTCACTCATCTCCTCACTGACCGGTATGGATAGCGGAACCAGCGTCTTGTCACTGTCCATCATATAAATCTGCATATGCTTCGTTTCATCCTTCGTGGAAATCACCGGAGCTGCGTTTTGTTCCTGTGCCGGAAAAAAGCGCACCGACAGATATCCGATCATGGCAATGGCTCCGAATACCACAGCCATCTGTTTTTTGAAGGTTTTCTTCATACGTTGTTCACCTCTAGTTCAATGTATGTGGCAGGAACAGAAAAAAGAACAGCACGAGACTGTTCTTACTCCTTTAGATCATTGATATTCACTTCATCCAGCACATAGCCCTCATCATGCAGCTTTTTCGCAATATCCTTGCCGACATAGCGCAGGGTGTAGGGCTGGTAACGTTTTCCGGTCGTATCCTCCTTTTGCTTTGGATAGCGGATGATGAAGCCGAATTTGTAGGCGTTGTCCTTCAGCCAGATTTCCTGATCGCGCTCCTCCTCACTCGGATTTTTCTTATCCTTTTTATCCGAGCTCTTCGCTTCCTCCTTCTTTCCTGTATCCTTATCCTTGTCAGTTTCCTTTTCCTCATCGAATTCCGTCGTCATACCGTTTGGCAGCAGGCGCACTGTATAGCCGAGCTGAAATTCACTCTGTCCCGGATAATCCCAATGCTGCAGCACCTCATCCCCAAAGATCAGCTTTGCTTTTTCAAACAGTTTCATCTGATCCTCATAGGAAATATAACCGGCAATCACCTTCATATCCCCGTTTTCCTTCTGATTGACTTCCCTTGCAGCTGCCAACAGCTCCTTCAACGGCTTTACGACCTCCTTCTTGATCGTAATATCATTGGCCTGCGGTACAAGGGAGGCGTGCGGCAGGTCATTGATGGAGACCAGATTCTTTGGCTCATAGGTATACAGCGTATTTTTTCCGCTCAGCACCAGATACGGATCATCGGGCTGTGCAATCAGACGGGCATTTTCAATATTCGGATCGCCTTCATCGAAAAAGCGTGTCAGTACGTTGTAGCTATAATTCGTCAACAGGTCATGCAGCTGTCCGTATTCCATACGTGAACGATAGCGGTTGATAAAGCTCACAATGTACTCCTTAACCGCCTGATCACTTTCCGTGTGCGACGGCTTCTGTGTCTGATACGCCACATCATACCACAGGGTATTATTCAATTCAAAATCCTTGATATCGATAAATGGAAGAAATTGTTCCGGTTCAATCTTTTGCGATACCAGGTAATTGATCTGCTCGGTGCTGAGATGGGACAGCACCAGACTTCGTTCCTCCTCGCTCAGCTCATGGGGGTATCTGGCCAATTCATCATAATGCTGATTCATAATATAAAAGCATCCGCTGAACAGTGCAATCAGCAGGATGACAAACACACTTCGTTTCAGTAGCATAGGCTCACCTCGCTCTTTATTATACACGACTTTCAAAATGAAAAAAAGAGCAAGACGCTCACTCTTGGGATACTGTTAAGGTTTCACTCTTTTCTTCCTGTGTTTTCCAGCTGTCCCGAACCTCCTTCACCATTTTGAAATAGGTGGAGCGCTTGAAGCCCAGCTGCTTCTGATAATCCTCATGCTTCATTTCCTTACGCATAATCTTTCGGATATTCTCCTCAAAATCATCCGGTAATACCATCTTCGGTCTGCCATAGCTGCCTTCCCCGTTTTTCTTCTTCTCCAGCGCCCTGTGAATGCCCTCCAGCTGCAGGGCATAGTTGCGTTTGCGAATCGTCCCTGTCACAAAATCAATCATTAGCAGCATCTGTTCCAGGTCAACCGTACGCTCATCGCTCAATCTGACACAAAGACCGCTGCTTTGCAGCTCGCGCAGTCGCTGCTTCAGCTCCAGCACCTCACTGGCAAGGTGTGCGATATCATGGATATACAGGGTATCCGATTGCTTCCACACGGCTTGCAGCTGCTCCCATTGCTTTGTACTGCCGTAATCAAAATAGCAGACAGCCTGCTGACGCTTCTGCAGCTCTGCCTGTGCCTGCCGCATACGGACAGCTTCCTGCTCATCCTCTACATAAGTATAAACATAATTCATATGCGAGCTCCTTCCTCGATACCTTTCCACCATAACCGCCAGGACATAAAAAACAGTCCTGCCGGATAAGGAATTCTTCACTCGTCATTCTACACCATCTGTAGAACAGAATCAATCCTTCCGGCAAAAGAATCCAAAAAACTATAGTTTTTTACAATATTTGGAAATTTTCACGACTGGGTTTTCCATATCTGTATGTAGCTGTCGAAGCCCTAGGCTTTCCGCGCGGGATAGATCTGATTGATTTACATTCCCTGCGCTCGTATGCTATACAGGCGGTTAGTGCAGAAGTTTTGCCAATGCTGTCGCTATTTTATCAAGTGCTCACACAAAAAGCAGAACGTATACACGTCCTGCCTATTCAAGCGTTAATTCCTCCAATTTCAGCAGCTCAACGACCGCCTGGGCTCTTCCTTTTACTCCAAGCTTCAACATAACATTGGATATATGGTTTCTAACCGTTTTATCGGATATGTTCATCAGTTTCGCTATTTCCTTGGTGCTGTAATTGGCAATCAGTAATTCAAAAACCTCTTTTTCACGTTGCGTCAGTATTTTTTGCGTAGCACTTACCCCCTAACGTTCCTACCTACCTTTATCTTATGCATCTTCTGCTTTTTGGTCTGTATTATGCAGGATATTGTAGATATTTTGTGCTACTTTTTCCGGAACCACCTGACGTATTTCCTCGATTGTGGCCTCTTTCAGGCGTTTCAGGGATTTGAAATGCTTCCAGATTTCCTTTTTACGGACTTCCCCAATGCCTTCCACCTCGTCCAGAATGGACTTCGTCATAGCTTTCCCTCTCAGCTTGCGGTGATAGGAGATGGCGAAGCGATGCACCTCATCCTGCATCTGGGTCAACAGGAAAAACAGAGAGCTGTCGCGTTTTACCGGCAGAATATTTCCGTTTACATCCATCAGATTGCTCGTCCTATGATTGTCATCCTTAACCAGTCCGCAGATTGTTAAGGGAATATCCAGTGCCTCAATAATTTCTCTGGCTGCCTCAATCTGGAGATAGCCACCATCGACAATCAGCAGGTCAGGAAAGCGCGCCCCTTCCTTCAACAGCCGGAAGTACCGCCGATAGATGACCTCCTTCATTGAGTCGAGATCGCTTATGTATTCCCCCAGACGAAAGGTGCGATAATCCTTCTTGCTCGGCTCACCGTCCCGATATACCACCATACCGCTGACATTATGCGTACCGGAGATATGCGAGTTATCAAACAGCTCGATGCGATGAATTTCCTTCTGCAAAAGATTACACAGCTGCTCCATCCCCTCATAGCGCCGGCTTTCCTTGCGTTCCACCAGCTCGAACTTCTGTTCATGCGCATTTTTGGCATTGGCAAGCACCATATCCACCAGCTTCAGCTTATCTCCGCGAAGCGGCTGCAATATCTTTGTGTCCAGAATTTCTTCCAGATGCGTAATATCATACTCCTTTGGTATGAGAATTTCCTGCGGCAGGGGATTGTTCGCATAATACTGCAGGATAAAGGAAACAAAGGCATCTGCTTCATTTTCATATAGCGGCTCGATGGAAAGCGTACGCTCCAGCAGCTTACCTCCACGCAGGAAAAAGCCCTGAATGGATATATAGCCTTTATCAACATAATAGCCAAACACATCCCGGTCCTTGCGGTCCTTAAAGTCGATTTGCTGCTTTGCCGTCACATGCTCGATGGCATGGATCAGGCTCAGCTTCTCCTGTGCCTTTTCAAACAGCAGCTCCTCACTCGCCTGTTCCATTTCCCGATGCAGGGTATCCAGTATATCCTTGACATCTCCCCGCATGAATTTCTGAATACCGCTGACCATGTCCGCATACACACGCTCATCAATTTCCTTGATGCAGGGCGCCAGACACTGCCCCATGTGATAGTACAGGCATTCCTTTTTCTGCATCCGCCGGCATTTGCGCAGCGGATAGATGCGATTCAACAGCTTTGCCGTTTCCCATGCCGCGCCGGAATCCGGAAACGGCCCGAAATAATAGGCCTTGCGATCCTTCGTATTGCGCACCACCTTCAATACCGGGGCATTTTCCTTTGTGAGCTTTAAATATGGATAGGACTTATCATCCATAAACATGATGTTGTAGGGCGGTGTATGCTTTTTGATCAGATTGATTTCCAGCAGCAGCGCCTCTTTTTCACTGGATGTTACGATATATTCAAAATCGTCGATGTTACTGACAAGGCGGGTGGTTTTAAAATCATGGGCACCGACAAAATACTGCCGTACACGGTTTTTCAGCTTTTTTGCTTTTCCGACATAGATGATATCTCCATCCTTGTTTTTCATTAGATAGCAGCCAGGCAGAGCAGGAAGGATTTTCAGTTTATCCTCTATTTTTGCCATATTTGCCATTATTTACCGCTTCCCTTCTGCTTTAAAACAACAACGGTTGCTCCCAGTCCGCCTTCTCCCTGACCTCCCATGCGAAAGCTCTCTACACGTGGATTGCGTTTCAGAAAGTCATGAACCCCCTTGCGCAGGGCTCCGGTTCCCATACCGTGAATGATGCGGACATTATTTGCTTTCGCAAGCATTGCATTATCCAGATATTTATCGATGATCGGCAGGGCTTCCGCCACCCGCATACCGATGACATTACATTCCATGGAAAACGAGCGCACGCTTGCTTTGGCAAAGCCTTTTTTCTTTGTTTTCTGCACCTGCTTTACAGCCGGTTCGATTTCCTGCAGCGTCGTATTCATTTTCATACCGTTTGCCAGTACGCAGACCTTATCCTTATTCATGGAAATGATTTCTCCATAATAGCTCAGCTTGCTGATTTTCACATAGTCCCCCACCTGATAGGAAGGCAGCTCCTGCTGTGTATCACTTGTATCCGCATCGTCCAGCGAAGTCAGCTGCTTCAATCTGGCCTTGCGGTCGCTGATCTCATGCGGTTTCGCTTCACTGTGCATATGCTTCAGCTCTTCAATGATATCCTGAGCTTCCTCCAAGGAGGACTCCAGCTGCTTTTGGGCATCCTCCCTGATTGTTTCCAGAATTTTCTCCCGCCGCTGTGCCAGCTGTTTTTTCTCCTTCTCCAGGCTTGCCTGCAGCTGCTTGACATCCTGTAAGCGAGCAGCCAGCTTTTCCTTCAGCTCATGATTTTCCATCAGGGATTGCTCCAGCTTTTCCATTGCGATATCCGCCTTGCTGCGATCCGCTTCCTTGCGTTCCCTCGCAAATTGAATGATGCTTTCCTTTAGTCCATATCGGCGGGCAATTTCAAATGCGTTGGACTGACCGCTGATTCCCTCGATATACCGATAGGTCGGCAGCATCACTTCCATATCAAATTCCACACTGGACAGCAGGATATCCTCATTGTCTGCACCATAGGTTTTCAATGCAGAGTAATGGGTTGTGGCAATCACCATGGCACCGATGCTGCGCAGATGGTCCAAAACAGCAACTGCCAGCGGCTCTCCCTCCTTCGGGTCTGTTCCACTCCCCAGCTCATCCAGCAGGACGAGTGAACGCGGGGATGCGTGGTCACATATAGCTGCCAGCTTGGATATATGGGATGAAAAGGTTGACAGGGATTCCTGAATGGACTGGTCGTCCCCGATATCCACATACAGGGCATCAAACAGCGGTACGATCGCCTGCTCCGCACTCAGGGGAAGCCCACTCATCGTCAGGGCGACAAACAAACCGATGGTTTTCAGTGTTACCGTCTTTCCTCCGGTATTGCTACCGGTAATCAGAAGGCTGTGATGCGGTGAGCGGATTTCGTATGTATTTGCGATCACCTTCTGCGGATCGATCAGCGGATGTCTGGCAGTCTTCAGATACAGGTGATCATCCCTGGTATTCAGTTCTGCAATACAGCCATCCATCTCCTTTGTCCATAGCCCGCGGGCAAAGATACTATCCAGCAGACCAAAGGTTTCCAGATTGGACAGCAGCTCATAGCCAACCGCCTTGACCTGCTGACTTAATTCAAACAGGATGCGTGTGATTTCCTCCTGCTCCTGACTTTTCAGCGTTTGCAGGCGATTGTTGAGCACCAACAGGCTGCGTGGCTCTACATAGGCCGTCTGACCGGAAGCACTCTCTCCGTGCACAAAGCCGTCCACACTGTTTTTCTCACTGATTTTCACAAGCACACAGGTACGGTTATTGCGCACTGTTGTGATCGTATCCATCAGCTTGCTTGCATTGCGTGAAAGAAACCGCTGTACCTCACTGCTGATATCCGCATGGCAGGATAAGATGGATTTCCGTATGCTTTTCAGCGCCGGACTCGCTGTATCCAACACCTCTGCATTTAAGGAAATGCAGCGTTCAATGGAGGAAGCCAGTCGCTGATGCTCCGCAAAGGAATCACACAGCTCTTTGATCAGCGGCGTCTCCAGATCACTTGCCTTCATATATTTGCGGACCTGCTCTATACCGCGTGTACTGTCCGCAATTTCACGCAGCTCATGCGGTGTCAGTGTCATGTCCTTCATGGCTGCCTCTATGCTGTCTCGTGTGTCATGAATGCCGCCAAACGGCATGTTTCCAAAACGCACGACGAGGGCATAGGCCTCTTTTACTCTTGCCAGCTCGCGTTTGACCCAAAGGGCATCAAAGCGTGGCGTCATTTGTCGAATCAGCTGTTTTCCCAGGGAAAAGGACGCATGTCTTGCGACCTGCTCCTTCACCTTGTGCAGCTCTAACGGCTCATACATATCTTTCATATTCTTACCTCTATTGCAGCGCAGACAGCAGCGTGTCCACGTCTTCCTTCTTCATATTCTGCTCCAGCAGCCAGCTGCGGATATTCTCCTTTTCTGCTGTACTGAGTGTTTGTTTCTCCTCCAATGCCGATGTCAGCTTGGATACTTCCTGCAATGGCTCCTTAGCATAAAAGGTCAGGGCCTCCAGCATCGTATCGCTGTATCGCAAAAGGGACGCAGATGCGATTTCATTCCCTGTTTTCCAAAATGGCAGGCGGCAGATCATGGCAGCCAGCACCAGCAGCAGCACGGCCTGCAAAGCCCCTAGCGCAGCGCCCAGAAGGCGGTTGATACCGGAAACGACCGGCACATGATTGGCCGCCTTTGTAAACGGCTTTACGATCAGCACCGCCAGCTGCAGCAGGACAAAGAGAATCACAAAGATGAGCAAACGATTCAAATTGTCATACAGGACAGCTTCCAGCGGTGTATCCTGCAACGGGAGCGCATGCTTTGGATACAGGTGGATGAAGCTGCCGACATAGGAGGATGCCCACCATGCCAGAAAGCCGCATACAAAGAAAGACAGTATGCTCAACAGCTTTAATAGGAAGCCGTCGCGGTATCCGCCGAATACAAATGCGCAAAGGGCACACAGAATGACGATATTTACAACCATAATCAGGGACACAGGCATCACCTACTTTCTTTGTCCGTCTCATTATTTTACCATGAACACATAAAAAAATGAATGGGAACACCCGATTTCTGTATCCTGTTGTCTCATTTTATGCTAAAATGGAAAAGTTATGAGGAGGAATATCATGGGAACATGTACCATACAGACAGATCGATCCAGCATGATGGAGCTGAAGCAGCGGTTGAAATCTGCGGAAATCCGCAAGACGCCTCCCTATGCGATTTATCAGATCAAGACGAGTGACTGTGTCATCACTGCTTATGAATCCGGAAAGCTTGTATTTCAGGGGAACGGTGCCGAGGAATGTGCAGCGCTGCTTGCCCCATCTGCCATGCAGAAAACACAGCACAGGGCGACAACAAAAAAAACACAGCCACAGCCGAAAGCAATCTATCCGCAGGCGGGAAGCGACGAGGTGGGCACCGGTGATTATTTCGGTCCGGTAACCGTTTGTGCAACCTGCGTCCGTGAAGAGGATGTGGATTTTCTACGAGAGCAAGGCATACAGGATTCCAAGGCTATTGATGATACCGCCATACGACGCATGGCGCCACGGCTCATGGAACGTCTTCCACACAGTCTTCTGATTCTGGATAACGCCACCTACAACCGGATACACGGGGAGAACAATATGGTTGCTATTAAATCCCGTATGCATAACCAGGCCTACGTACATCTGCGTAAAAAGATGGGATCACTGCCGCAGTTCTGCATCATTGACCAGTTCGTGCAGAAGACTTCCTATTACCGCTATCTGAAACATGAGCGCGAGGTCGTCTATGATATTCATTTTGAAACCAAGGCGGAAAATAAGTATCTGTCGGTTGCAGCCGGATCAATCATTGCCCGGTATGCGTTTTTGAAGGCCTTCGATGCGATGTGTGAGCAGTACGACTTCACCTTTCTGAAGGGTGCCGGCAGCAAGGTGGATGCCAACATTCGTGAATTTGTTGCAGCGCATGGAAGAGAGGCACTGCTTCAGGTTGCCAAGCTGCATTTTGCAAATACGAAAAAAGCCTTAGGCTGAAAAAACCCGTTTCCTGTATTGTTTCTACAGAAAACGGGTTTTCTCATTATCGAACTGTCGGATTGATTTTTCTGGATACCTGCAGATCGATGGCATAGGGCAGCTGTACCAGCTCCACCCCTGCACTGCGCAGCATCCGCTTGCTGGCAATCGTCCCTTCCGTATGTGCATATTTATCGGACTCATACACGATACGACTGATGCCGCTTTGAATAATCGCCTTTGCACATTCATTGCAGGGAAACAGTGATACATAAATACTGCAGCCCTTCAGGTCATGCTTGCTGTTTAAAATCGCATTTAGCTCCGCATGCACGACATAGGGGTACTTGGTGTTTCCGAAATCCCCTTCCCGATCCCATGGGAATTCATCATCGCTGCAGCCGTTTGGAAAGCCGTTATAGCCAATACTGACCACACGATGCTCACTGCTGACGATCACCGCTCCCACCTGTGTGGAAGGGTCCTTGCTTCGTTTGGCACTCAGATGTGCCAGTCCCATAAAATACTCATCCCAAGTCAATACATCTTCCCGTTTCATTAGATACCTCCTGTTTTTTCATACTGCTGATGAAAATGCTCCTGCAAATAGTCTGCATAGGCATTGAGCGGTGTATGGCGGTAAACACGGATAATGGCTTCATCCAAATGCTGATCAAGCGGAGCAACCGTATCCACAGCAGCACCATAGGCAAACAGGCTTGCCGCATACAAGACCAGTGCCAGACAGGCATGCTGCCGCATACCGGATTCACTCTGTCTGCCATACATCCATAAGCCAAACAGAACGCCACACAGGATTCCCGCAGCACAGGCGATAAAGGATACCGAGGGCACCAGTGCCAGTATAACAAGAATCGCCATACAGTTATACAGCGGAATCCGCAGCAGTGGATGTCGCAGCGTATGAGACAGCAGCTGACTGGTGAGGAAGGCTGCCGCTACACCGAAAATTCCGGCACTCATACCGGTCGCGATCCCGTTGGGGGCCGCAATCAGCTGTGCGGCATTCCCCAAAATCACAGAGGAAAGAAAAATCGCCATATACCAGCCTCTTCCCAAACGCTGTTCACACAGCTTTCCGGTCGCATACAGGGCATACAGACTGATGACAAAATGAACAACATCGTTATGTACAAAGCCGCCGCTGAGAATACGCCAATATTCATGCGCCGCGACAATGCTCATTTTATAAAACCCGCCGACTGCCACGATTGCGCCTTCCATACTGCCGCCAAGATAGGCCAGTGTATATTCCAGTATGAGTAATACCGTGCAAACTGCCATCATAGCAATCGTACAGCGCGGGATACTTTTCTTCCGTGCTTTTTTTATGAAATCCTGCTGTTGCTTCAGCTCTGCCTCTTCCACCTGAGCCATGAGCGTACTGCTTTCCTTATCCGGATCCACCACACGATGCACGACGCGGTCGATGCCATGAAACACACTGACCAGCTGCGGTTCACTGATGGTTGTGGGTGTAATGCAGATCTGTGTCAGAAAAGCATTGTGCACCGGACTGGATTGCGGATTGGTGTTAAGAATCAGCATCGGTCCCTCTCGATGCATCAGGTTGAGTATGATGCGGTGAACGTTGCGCACATAGTCCGTATCCGCAAAGGTTCCGGCATTGCCGCTGGATGAAATGCGAATCACCGGATATACCTGGTGCTGTTCATTCATCAGCCACAGATCATCCTTGTGCTGCTGAACCCGTACAATGCGATAATGCTGTTGAACAACCAGGTAATGCAGCAACTGATAGGCAAACAAATCATATTCACGAATCTGCATCCAGTCACCTCGATTCCTGTCGCAGTTCTTCCAGTATGTCCGCAAACTGCTTCGGCAGCTCTGCTTCCACTGTAATCATTTCCCCCGTTCTCGGATGCTGAAAGGTTAGCTGATGCGCATGCAGGAGCTGTCCGTTTGTCTGCATGGTCTTGCGATAGCTATATTTTTCATCCCCCACAACCGGATGTCCGATATATTGCATATGAACACGTATCTGATGCGTTCGCCCGGTTTCCAGACGACATTCCACCAGGGTATAATTAGCAAAGCGCTCAATCACCTGAAAGTGTGTACGCGCATCCTTTGCATTCGTTGCCGTTACCGCCATCTTCTGGCGATCCTTCACATCCCGGCCAATCGGTGCATCAATCGTACCGAAATCATGCTGAATCACCCCGTGCACCAATGCATAATACAGGCGATTCACCGTCTTGCTTTGCAGCTGCTTGGACAAGGATGCATGGGCAAGATCATTTTTAGCGACAATCAGCAGCCCTGTTGTATCCTTATCAATGCGATGCACGATTCCCGGACGCAGCGTTCCATTGATTCCGGAGAGATCCTTGCAGTGATACAGCAGTCCGTTGACCAGTGTACCGCTCTGATTCCCTGCAGCAGGGTGTACAACGATGTTTTTCGGCTTGTTGATGACAATCACATCCTCATCCTCATACCGCACATCCAGCTCCATTTTCTCAGGACGGGCTTCCATTTCCATTTCATCATCGAAACAGGCTGTGATGTGATCGTTTGCCTTTACCTTGTAATTGGCTTTAACAGCAGCCTGATTGACCAGAATGCTTCCTTCCGCAAGCAGTGCCTGCACACGGCTTCGGGATAAATCCTCCTGTTCACTAAGGAATTTATCAATGCGTGCTCCTGCATCCTCTGCAGTAGCGATAATCTCTATTTCGCGCATAGTCTACGACCTCCATATGTTTCCAGAACCATCGATAATACGATAAGTCCAACACCGACACAAAGCGATATGTCAGCGACGTTGAATACCGGGAAATCATATCCGAAGATAATGAAATCCAGAAAATCCCGGACATACTGGAAAACGAGACGGTCAATAAAATTTCCCAGTGTTCCAGCCATCATCAATACGACACCAATGCGTGTCAGCTTGTCCTTGTGATCAGTAGAACGGTAAAAATACAGCATGCCAATCAGAAAAACAATGGAAATCAGATAAAAGAAGACCATCTTTCCTTCCAGCATGCTCCAGGCTGCTCCTGTATTATGCAGATATGTAATTCTGAAAAAACCCGGAATTACGTCAAAGCTCTCATCTATTTGCATGGACGTCTGTACGCCCCACTTGCTCAGCTGATCCAGCAGAAGAACTGCCGCCATCAGCAGAATATGCTTAGCTTTCATGCGATTCACCTTTCCTTATATGTTCTATGAGTCCCGCTTGAGAAAGCTCATAGAAATGCATCGTATCATATTATAACAAAAAAAACCGCCATTGGCGATTTTTATGTGTACTTTTTATTTGGAATCACGGTAATTAGGAAAGTTTATAAATAAGGAGGATGAACTCGACACGTTCATACAAAGATTCTGAATAAAAAGTCCATTGGCAGATTCTTATGAAATCTGGTTACATTATACCACGAAGAAAGCATACTTTCAATACATTTTTCAATTTTTATTCATTTTATTTCTGAAAATATTTTCACAATTCCAGCAATTCATGTATGAGCTTCCATCCGTCAGTATCCAACAAAAAGGTATCATTGACGGAAATATACGTATCGTCTTGAATAATCAAAACCTCATAATCCCCCTTATACATGATGACGCCATGTGTCTTGATTGGCTCCCCATAGCCCCTGCACAGCTGCTCCAATCCATCCTCACTTTGATAACGACGCTTCGTCCACTCCTTAAAAAATCCTTCACGTATGCGATACCAATCGATATGCACATCCTTATCCGATGCATCTTCTTCCTCGCTGTAGGCGCTAAAGGACATATGCTCGCTCAGCATGGAAGACTCCCGATAGCTGTCCAGCGTCAGACCTGCGGTATTTACATGCTGCATGACAAAATCCGATAGCCTTGTCTGTTCCATCGGCTTTTGAAAGGAAAGCGAGTCATAGGTACTGGAAAGTGTGATATTCACGCCGATAGCAAAGGTTACCCAAAGCAGTGCGATACTGCCGATCACCTTGAACCCCATGGGATATTTGGTTTTCCAAAGACGGTGAATGAGCACTCCGAAAATCAGAAAGATCACAGTAAATGCGATCACATAAAGCACATTGACTGTGAGCAAAGAGCCGATCATCGTACAAAGCAGCAGCGCAACACTGCCGTACACGATTCTTGACTGCCGCAGCAGCGTTTTGGAAGAGGTGACATTCCTTCTGCGCACAAGCCATATAAAGTAAGGGAGAAGATGAATCAGCCATGTGATATTTAATGCGACCATCAAAAGAAATGTCTGAAACTGAGAACCGTTGGCGTACATACTCCAACGAAGCCCATCATAGCTTTGCAGCAACAGCAGTATATACAGCACCCATGATACCAGCAGCCATACAGCTGTCTTATGCATACTCACATTCAATATGCGGCGATCCTCCACTGTCCCCTCGCGTAATGTGAGGTTGGGCTCATTACAGCGATACACCATAAGCGGCCCATTTGATCCGATGAACGTATACCCGAATTCTTCCACAAAGGTGCGATACTTATGTGCATCCGCTGTTTCCGAATCCGGTATAATCATGGAGTAATCCTTTGTATAATCCACAAGATAGTACGCATCCTGTGACGTATCCGCTTCAAATGTGAGCCAGCAGGAGCGATCCCCCTTCAAGCTCACCAGCTTCCATCCCTTTTCCGCCATTTCATTCAGATATGCCTGTAAAGCCGGATATTCAAACGGATAAACAATCAGCCATACATGCTTCTTTTTTCGTTTCATGATGCCGCCTCCTCTTCGCCGCCCTGCTTTTCCATCCAAGCCTCACCATCCTGCAGCATGGTTTTCAAGCGTCTGTATTCCTGCATCAGCATTCCCTTCCCTTTTTCTGTAATCAGATAAAATCGTTTCCTTCCATCCGATTCCGTTTCCCGAATCATATCTTCATTTTCAAACTTTGACAGCATGGTATACAGCGTGCCCGGCACCAGGTGCACTCTGCCCTTGGTCAGTGTCAGCACAAACTCTGTAATCTCCATCCCACAGCGCGCCTGAAGCAGCGCAAGCAGTGTATAGTACATTGGCTCTGTCAATGTTTCCAGCTGTTTCTTCGGCACAGAACCACCTCCAATATCGTTTAACGATATATCTTCATCTACATTATATTATCGTTAAACGATATTGTCAATAAGCTTAGTTCATTGCATAGGATTAAGCATAGAAATTGGCGATGTTAGAGCGCTGATAATCAGCATGTAAGTGGATATGAACAAATGTCTTTGAAACTCACGAAGGACGCTGCCTCCTACGCTTCCATAGAGCAGTGTGGATTTTGATAACGGGCGTCGCAACAAGCTACCACATGGATATCCCTTATATAAGCAGCGGTATCTGCATGATCTCCTGCACTGCTGTGCTACGTAAATACTGCGGATTGAAATCCCCTCCCTTAACTTGTCACACTGCAACAGCTATGCTATACTTCGTTTAACAAACACGATGAGGAGGAGAACACCTATGAAAAAACGTAAAAGCATTCCCGGCAAATGGATGCTGGCCATCATGCTTGCCCTGCTTCTCACCACATGCTACTTCGTCATAAACAGCCGGGCATACCTGCTGGAACAAAAGGAACAGCTGGTACAGCAGGAGCAAAAGCTGATTGCACAGGAGGAAGCAGGAATTCCCATCCGCACACAGCATGTTTCTCCTGCATCTGTTCATGTAGGCGCTGCCTACCTGTGGATCATCCCCTTTGGCATTTTGGAGCTCTGTATTCTTATTCTGTATATCGTCCGCTATCTTGTATAGCTTTCTATTTACGCCATTCGCATTGTAGATCCCGCTGCAACATGCTATACTGAAGTCACAAGGAAGTGATTTTATGACACGTAATGAAGCAACACTCCATGCAATGCCGATCGGCTGCGACACCTGCATGGAGTAAATAAGTCGCAGCATATGCCGGCCTTGCATCCTGAACATATTGTAAAGGAGGAGCCTGCATGAAATATGTAAATGCCCATACGGTGTTACCTGAGCGTCTGGTGGAGGAGCTACAGAACTATGTACAGGCAGGATATATCTATATTCCTGCTGCCGGAAAGAAAAAACGCTGGGGAGAGCGCAGCGGCTATCGAAAAGAATTGCAGCTGCGAAATGAAAGCATCCGACAACGCTATGTGTCCGGCTGCACGATTGATGAGCTTTCCAGTCAGTACGCATTATCCCACCATGCAATCAAGAAAATCATCTATCAGAAATGATAAGAATGCTGCGGCATTCTTTTTTTCTACAAAACAGCGCTGTACCATTCTGTAGCTTGCCAGAAACACATATCCTTTCGTACAATGAACTGGTAGAGAGGAGAAATAAACATGAAGGAAAACCTGATTTATCCGCGCAGCGACGATCCACATACCGTCTATATCAAAAATGTCATAACACGGCCGGAAATCACGGCAGGTGAATTTTCCATGTACAATGACCCTGCGCAGGATCCCCGTGATTTTGAAAAGCATAACGTTTTATACCAGTATCCGGTTAACCGCGATCGACTGATCATCGGAAAATTCTGTTCCATCGCCTGCGGTGCAAAATTTTTATTTAACAGCGCAAATCATGCACTGCAATCTCTGTCAACCTATCCCTTCCCCATATTTTTCGAGGAATGGCAGCAACTGCCGGAGAATGTCACATCTGCATGGGATAACAAGGGAGATATTGTGATTGGCAATGACGTATGGATTGGATACGAAGCAGTGATTCTGGCCGGTGTTACAATCGGTGACGGTGCCATTATCGGAACACGGGCTCTTGTCACAAAGGATGTTTCGCCCTATACCATCGTCGGCGGTATGCCTGCCAGAGAAATACGGCTGCGATTTTCCGAAGAAACCATAGCAGAGCTGCTTGCCCTGAAATGGTGGGACTGGCCAATCGAGCTTATCCAAAGCAATATAGCGGCTCTGCAAAATGGAGATATCCGTCAATTAAAAAACGCAAGGAAGCATTCACATCCATATGAGGGCTTAAACTCCATATAAAGGCGAAAAAAAACGCGGCATTCTATGCTCCGCGTTTTTTCTACTGCCATCCTATTCGTAGGTCACATGTACACGATCTCTCGCCTGTGAGGAGGATACAATCACAACATTTTCTCTGTAATCCATCGTATAGACCTTGCGATGCTTCAAGCCGTCCAGAAAGGTGTTCAGGAAATCCATGCCGTCATTGACGCCCCACTCATGATCATAGCGCTCTTCAATAACGATCGTATTCCCACTCGTTTTCACCCGTACATCCGTTGCATACTCAATACGAACCTCATCCTTCATGCTCTCATCATATTTCCACTCATAGCCTGTGTAGTAATCATCTTCAAACACAATATTCAAATCCTGATCCTTTACCCGGAAGGTCTGTGTCTTTACCGTATCAGAGCCGTAATAGGCGCTTCTTCCGTCCACAAATTCAAATTCCTTGATTTCAAATACCAGCATGGTTGTTCCGATCGCCATCATCGTAATTCCGACAATCAGGGATATCAGAAATTTTTTCATATGCTTACCCCCTTCTCCATAACACGCTGTACAACAGAGACAGGAAGCCTCCGGTCGCCACCAATGCACCGATGACGATAAAGTAGGCACCAAACAGGGTCAATCCTTCAAAGCTGAGCACAATCATAGCACCCAGGGCACAGCACAATGCCACGATGATACCGATAAAAGGAATCATCATCAGGCAGAAGAAGATTCGCATCAGAATTGTCGCAACACTTGTCACCCCACGCTCGACATGATCCCCCTCATAGGAACGGCGATATTCTCTTCTGCGCGGCTCCTCATACATGCTTTCATCCTCATACTCATCAAATGTATCCTCCGTTTCTGCAGTCTGCGCAGCTCTTTCCTGAAACCTTACATCATCACGCTCATCATACACCGTTTCCCGCCGCGTGTTGCGATCATTGGTAAAGGAATGCACGGTCTTTTTTGCCTGATCGAAATCAAAGCTTTCCTTAAAATCATCAAACACACTGGCGCCATCCCCGTTTTTTGAATGGCGGTAACGGTTCAGCCGCTTTGTGCACAGGTTGACCAGCACGACAACAAAGATTGCGACATAGGCAACACCGATAATAAATTTCCAAATAGCAGCCAGCAGACTTCCGATTCCAAAGCCTGCCACCGAATGCAGCAGACTGCTTCCCAAAGAGGAAATCATACGGAACGGAATATGCAGAACAGCCAACAGAATCAGGATCACCAGAATTTCAAATACCAGGCGTACAACATCATCCATCTGCAGGGAGGTGAAGGAGCCCAGAAACCGCTGAAAGCCATTGAACAGATCATCCATAAAGCGGTTCAGCTTGGTATCAAAGGAACGGTTGACACGATCCGTATTGATTTTATAAGCATCCAGAATATCATCCACCAGCTCATCGATATTTCCAAAATCCTCGATTGCCTCTTCCTCCGTTTTCCCCTCCTTCATTTTCATTTCAATATGTGTGCGGTACTCATCAATGATATCTCGTCGTTCCCTTTCATTGATCACATCCAGCTTGCGATCCAGCAATCGCAGAAATTCATCTTTCGTCATCGATTTCACTCTCCTTTATAAATCTGCTGACCTGTTCATGGAATTCATTCCATTCCTGCAGCAGCTCCTTTGTCCTCGTTTTTCCATTCCCGGTTATGCGATAATATTTTCGCGGAGGTCCCTCCGTGGATTCACTGAGGTAGGTTTCAAAATAGTGCTCATTGGTCAGACGCTTCAGCAGCGGATAAATGGTTCCCTCATTCACATTGATAACCTTACTGACCTCGGACACCAGCTCATATCCGTACATATCTTTTTTATATACGCAAAGCAGCACAATCAGTTCCAGAACACCCTTCTTGAATTGTGTGTTCACCAGCATCACCTCCACTATTATAATACATCCAGTACTTTGCATTGTCAAGTACTAAAATAAAAGTAATACTGTATATAACATATATGAGGAAAGCATCCAGAAACAAGGCATGGTACCGCAGCATGCTTTTGTTTTTTCAGCATATAAAAAAGACCCTGGAAAACGAATCCAATTTCTGTTGCATGGTATTCGTTTTCCAGGACTTGTCTTACAGGCTGCAGGCTTTGATAGGTTCTTTTACACGTATGCTGCAAGTGCTATAAGCGATAGCGCATTTTGAAAATTTGCTTTCTTCTACCGCGTACACGACATCATTATTTATTCGTACTTCCAAAGCCGCCGTTGCGCCGTTCCTGTACAGCATCATCCTCACAGATTCCAAACGGAAGAAAGATTCCCTGTGCAAAGCCGTCCCCTGCGTGAAGCTGTACGATTTTCCCCTCGGTTGAAGCATTCATCATCTTAATGAAAATATGCCCTTCGTTGTCGCTTTCAAAATAATCGCTGTCGATAATTCCAACGGTGTTATTAAACTGCAAACGATAGGTAAAGCCCAGAGAGCTGCGCGGAAACAGCTGCAGCACCCAGCCCTCCTGAATCTCCGCACGGATACCGGTTGGTATTTTCAATGTTTCCTTCGGGTTCAGCGTAAATGCCGCCGGCGCAAAAAAGTCGTAGCCTGCCGAGCCTTTTGTCGCACGTTGCGGAAGCCTTAACGCTGCGTATATCTGCCGCATTTCTGCCGTCGTTACTTCGGGAAATGCAGCACTCCAGTCCTTCTCAAACTGCTCCCTGCTCACCTTATGAAATTTTGCCACTCTCTCCATGTATGCCACCTCCTTACACTCCTTTTTATTCTACCACAGAACCTACACTGCTGTCCCTGCTACACTAATAAAAATTCATACAGGAAAGCCCCTCACCAATCCTTGCTTTTCCCATCGCTTTCTGAATGCAAACAGCGCGAGTACCCTGAGGCAACTGCTGTATGCAATATTGTTGACGTGCACATAAAACTGGCACAAACCATTGATCTGTGCCTGTATACAGCAAACAAAGCCGCTTTTATTGTATCTATATATTATTCCATGCTACGCTGTATGCGCTCCTGACGATATTGAGAAGTAAACAATTCATAGTAATAGCCTTGCTTTGCCATCAGCTCCTCATGGGTACCCTGCTCGATAATCACACCATGCTGCAGCACAACGATAATATCTGCTGAAACAATCGTACTCAGACGGTGCGCAACCACAAAGCTGGTGCGACCGTGCAGCAGCTGATCCATCGCATACTGGATCGCCTTTTCACTTTCTGTATCAATGGAGCTTGTCGCCTCGTCCAAAATTACGATGGCTGGATCACACAGCATGGCTCTTGCGAAGGAGATCAGCTGCTTCTGTCCGGTTGACAGACGATCTCCGCCCTCACCGACTTCAGTGTCATAGCCCTTTTCCATACGGCTGATGAAATCATGTGCCTGAATCAGGCGGGCAACCTGCTCCACCTCTTCATCACTGGCATCACGACGGCCATAGCGAATATTATCCCGTATGGTGCCGCTGAACAGATTCGGCGTCTGCAATACATAGCCGATATGGGAATGCAGCCATCCCACACTGCGCTCTCTTAAATTCTTCCCATCCATAAGGATACGCCCCGAGCAGGGCTCATAGAAGCGGCAAAGAAGATTGACGATGGTGCTTTTCCCGGAACCGGTTTCTCCCACTAGCGCTACTGTCTGTCCTTTCGCTACGTGCAAACAGAAATCGCGCAGAACAGGCTCATTCTCATAATAATAGAAATTCACATGTTCAAAGACGACATCCCCCTGAAGTTGCTCATAAGCTTCGGTATGCTCCTCTAACAGGGTTCCATAGCGCTCGATGACATCCGGGTAATCCGTGATTTCAATTTCCTCCTCCAGCAAAGCAACCACACGCTCCGCACTTGCCTGCGCCATCTGTATCTCCGCAAGCACACGGGCAATCTGCTTCAGCGGATCAAAGAACAGCTGTGCATAGTTGATAAACATCGCCAGGGTTCCAAACTGAATGGTTTTCAAAAGCACCTGTTCCCCACCCACATACAACAGCAGGGCGATAACGACAGCAGACAGCAGATATACGATTGGCTGAAAGATGGCATTGATACGCAAGGCACGCATGCTGTAGCGCTTCATAGCATCGGTTTTCGTTTGGAATTCATCGTAATTCTGCTGCTCGATTCCCAATGTTTTCGTTGTCTTGGCACCGTTGATGCCTTCCGCAAAGGAAGCGGTAATACGGGAATTGGCTTTTCTCGACTGCCGCTGTGCAGAGAGGATGCGGCGCTGAAAATACAGGGAGACAAACCAGAGCAGCGGAACAACCACCAGAACACACAATGCCATCTGCCAGTTGACAAGCAGCATGACCGCACTGATTCCCAGCATTACGAAAATCCCCCATACCACATCGACAAAGGCCCATGCCAGCGTTTCAGCAAGACGTGCCGTGTCCGAGGTGATTCTGGCCATCAGCCACCCGTTGGCCGTACGGTCAAAGTAGGAAAAGGTCTGCTCCTGCAGCTTGCGAAAGCACTTCTCTCGCAGATGTTTACCAAAATCACTCTCCACTCTTGCGGCAAGACGGAAAAACAGATATACCAGCAGACACTGTGCCAGTATCATCGCGACATACACAAGGATGAATACCGGCAGTGTATCTGCGCCTGTTCGATCATCGACATACGTATTCAGGGCGTAGCGGTTCAGCAGTGGCATGATGACATCGGTAACCGCCAGAATGGTATTAAAGAAGATGAGTGGAATCACACTTTTTTTATGCTCCCACAGCAGCTGGAAAACCTTATTCCAGGTACCGCGGTCAAAAACATCACTTTCAAACTCCTGTTCCTTCATGATGCGCTGTGCCATATGCCTCACCTCCCTCCTTCTGAATTTCATAAATGCGTCGATACAGGCCATCCTGCTTGATCAACTCCTCGTGCGTTCCCTCCTGTACCAGTCGTCCATGCTCCAAAACCAGGATACGATCGGCATTCTGTGCGGATGCTACACGATGGGTGATCATGAGCATCGTCATGGAATAGCGGATATCCTGCAGGGCTTCCTGTATCATCGCATCCGTTTTCATATCCAACGCTGACAGCGAATCATCAAACACCATGATCGGACTTTTGGCAAGCAGAGAACGTGCGATTGCCACACGCTGCTTCTGTCCCCCCGACAGCGTAACGCCCTTTTCTCCGACCATCGTTTCATAGCCCTGATCAAACTCCTCGATATCCTTGTGAATACAGGACATCCGGGCAGCCTCCAATACATCCTCCCGCATCGCATGATGATCGGACAGATGAATATTCTCATAAATCGTCTTGGAAAACAGAAACGGCTCCTGCAAAACAATCTGCACATGACGGCGCAGCCACGATTTGGCAATATCGCGCAGCTCCACACCGTTGATGGTAATACTGCCACGGTCATAGTCATAGATACCGCTCAACAGATGAACCAGACTGGATTTCCCGCTCCCCGTCGGTCCCATGATGGCGATACGCTCTCCCTCATGGATGGTAAAAGACAAATCGTGCAGCGTATGCCGGCTTCCATCCTCATAACGAAAGCTTACATGATCAAAGCGGATATTACCACGGATATCCGGGCGCAGCCCGCTCTCCAGATCCTCTGCCTCCTCCTGCAGCACCTCCTCAATTCGCGTGATGGAAACGCTGACCTTACCAAGATCAGATAAAATTCTTCCAAGCTGGCGCAGCGGCCACACGATGGTACTCTCATACATCAAAAACACAAAGAACGTGCCGACACTCAGCTCTCCCTGCAGCGCCATGCCGATTCCGAAAATGATCATAAGCAGAATTTGCATTTGTCCCAGAAAATCCGTGCCGCTCCAAAACAGTGCCAGGGCATGCATCAAATCAAAATATTTCTTGCGATATGCATCATTCGCCGCTTCAAATTTATCAATTTCATGCTGTTCCTGATGAAATGCCTTTACGACGCGCATAGCATTCAGATTTTCCTGCAGCACGGTGGTCATGGAGCTTTCCGCCAGATCACATTCCAGAAATATCTTCTTCGCCTTGGAAAAAAACACATAGCTGGCAATCAGAATCAGCGGAATCAGTGCAATGGATACCAGCGTCAGCTTCACACTGCGGCTCAACAGAATCAGCGCTGCCAGTGTGACATTTAAGATCGCAAACAGCATCTCAGAAAACTGGTTGGCCAGAAAGCGCCGCACCGTTTCGATATCCGAGGTGCTCCGCTGAATCAAATCCCCGCTGTCCCTGCTTTTATGATAGGAAAACGGCAGCTTCTGTAAATGGTCATATAAATCATTGCGCACATTCAGCGCCAGCGTTTCTGCGACATTCCCGGCATGCATACTTCTGCGGTTGATGGCAAAGGCCACCATCAGATAGCTTGCCACTACCAGAAGGGAGCCAATCCACAAATGAGACTGTACCGCCTGCATACCGCCTGCCATATCCACCAGCTGCTGCAAAAAAGCATTTTCAAACGGTACTCCCTGAATGATATTGTCGATCATCCAGGAAATGATCAACGGTGCAGCCAGCATAAATAAGGAATATATCGCCACATCCAGTAAAATCAGTACAAACTGATACTGGTACGGACGTACATATCTCCATACAAATCGTATTTTTTTCATAATCCCCTTCCTCTCTATATACAAAAAAATAGGCAATAAGCCTATTTCCCGTCATGCTTTCACAACCCCTGTGCCACAGGCACAGATATCCTGATTATCCCAGCTTCTCAGCGTACTCGCTCAGCGCCTCCGCAATCTGATCCGGGCAGGATGTCGGCTTCGCTCCACAGCGAACCCCACGAAATGCATCCAGTACTTCACTTATTTTTTTATCTTTTATAATTCTGGAAATGCCCAGCAGATTGCCTGCACAGCCGCCAACGATGGTTACATTGCGAATGATATCGCCGTCCATCTCAAAACGCATTTCTCTTGAGCATACACCCTTTGGTCTATATACAAATGTTTCCATAACAAGTTCCTCCTCAAATAATCGCAATCATTCTATGTGTATTCGTCTTAGAACCGCTTTTGCGACATGTGCCACAAACAGTCCGGTCGGGATGCCCAGCAAAATCAATACCGGCAGAATCGCCTGCATGAAGAATTGCTGATAAATCAGCGTTACTGCAAGTACCTGTCCAATGGCATGTGCGCTGCTTCCCGCTACACTGACACCATATATACTCATCGGTGTTTTTCTGGCAAGGATACAGGCAAATGTCGACATAAGGACGCCGCACATGGAAAGCCAGAAGCCGGTGCCAAACAGCATTCCTCTCAACAAAGAGGCCAGTACAACCCGCATGAGGTTGATAGAGAGCATTACCTTTGCATCAAACAGATAGTACGCAATCAGACCAACAATATTGGCCAGACCCAGCTTGAATCCCGGCACCGGTACCGGCACGGGAATCATGGATTCGATCATATGAAAGAGAATACTGATAGCCGTCAGCATCGTTATCGTTGTCATCCTCTGTGTGCGGCTCATCACTGTATCACCGTATCCACATCATCATCACGCACGTCGCCAGTTTCAATCTGTACGACGATATTGTTGGGCAGACACACAATCGGGCGATTGGCATCCTCCACCCATCCCTGAATGGAACAGAGATGATAGGGACTGTTTTCCTTTTCCACGCGAACACGTTTATCCTTTACCTCCACCTGTACATCACCGAGCGTTCCCTTTACGGTATACACATCGTTGAGCGACAGGCTCTTTCTGAGTATTTCACGATCCTTATAGCTGACAACAACTTCCTTTTCCCGCCCAACATCGCGGTATGCGCTCCAAACAAGGGGAACATACAGCAGGCAGGCACAAGCTGCGACGATCATAATAAATAGTTTATCTGCTTTATTCATAGATCCTCCAACATTATTCTATTATACCCGAGAGAAAACGCTTTGCAAACCCTTTTCGTGAAAGAATGTAGAAGCTGATACGATTTGAGAGAAAAAAAGATACCTGCATCGGCGATTTTACTGCCCTGCAGATATCGTGTTACCTATTTTGCATTTTTCTCTGCATCCTGTATGGCTTTTATAAATCCGTCTACGCTGATGGTACAGCCGCTTCTGACATCATTGTTTTCTGCCTTGCCATCCTGATTGAGCTTGATTTTATCGATGCCATGCTTTTCGACATATTTTTCAAAAAAGGCGATCTGCTCATTCCATTCCTTTTTAATCGGACTGGCCTGCTTCATACCATATTCCTCACCAAGCTCTTTTTTGGTCTTATCCTTACCCTTGGCGGTTTCATCAATTTCAACCTCGGCAATCTTATCATTTTTTAATTTGACTCTGGCCGTCGTCTTTTCCCCGTTGTCATTTGTAAAGGTTCCCGTACCTTCCTTTTCTACGCTCTTTCCGCCGCAGCCGCAAAGCAGTACGGAAAGGCCCAGCATCATTACCTGCTTTTTCATGCATATCATCCTTTCGCTGCTGTTAGTATGCTATGCATCCCACGCCGTTATACTACTGCCATGCAATTTCACCATCATACAGCTGCTTCAGCTGTTCTCTGAGCCATGCATAGGTAAAGTCGGCACTGATGGTTCGCTGTCCATGCTTTGCCGCCAGCTCTTCCGTATAGGAAGAAAACGGCAGCAGCTGAAAGCTGTCATAGGAGGCATCGAAGTGATTGACAATTGGTACCATTTTTTTATGTTTCACGGTCGTTTCTCCTGTTTTTGTATTCAATTCCACGTCACATTGCACAATTCCGCCGATTTCATACATATTGGTGAAGGTTTCACTGGCACGATCAACCCCCATAGCAGCTGAAACAAAATTACCAAGCGAATACATTACGAAGGTTTCCTTTCCCTGTGCATTCGTTAAGGTCTCCACCTTTTGCAGACAATGCGGATGGTTGCCGATGATAATATCCACGCCCTGCTCGTTGAGAAAATCAGCAGCATCGCGCTGGGCAGCATCCAGCTCATAGGTGAATTCGGTTCCCCAGTGCATCGCCGCAATGACCACATCCGCTTGCTCTTTCGCTTTCTGCACATCCTTTGCCAGCTGCTTTTTACAGCGGTCATCAAACACATGCTCTTCATTGAGAAAATGATTGACTGCAAAGCTGTGTTCCGCATCGATCCACTGATTGGTATCATAGGTATAGGCAAGAATCGCAAAGCGTATCCCGTTTCGCTCCACCACAAGGATATCATCCCGCTGCTCCTTATGTTCATAAGCACCGGTTGTTTGGATACCGACATCCTCCAAATTCCTCCGGGTATTCACGATACCCTGCATGCCACGGTCATAGCTGTGATTATTGGCAAAGGTCAAAACATCAAAGCCGATCTCCGGAAGCTGCTTAGCGATTTCCTCAGGTGCATTGAAGGTATAATCACTGCCTGTAATGCCCAATTCGTGACCACCCAGCACAACCTCCTGATTGCCGATAACAAGATCAGCATCCAGGTAGGGTGCGACCTCGTCGAAATAGTTTTTAAAATCATATCCCTTTCCCATCCAGTTGTATAAGGCGTCCTCAATCAGGATATCTCCGGTAAAGCTCAGTGATACACTGCGAACCGGATGTTCCTCTTTCGGCTTTGGCTGCGGCGCTTGTTCCTGTATTCTGCAGCCGCTAAGCAGCATAACAGCTGCACAGCACAGTATAAGTAGTTTTTTCATTCAGATATTCCCTTCCCTTTTATTTGTACATTATAATATAAAAGCAGGAGCCTGTTAAGAGAAACGGCATACAATCAGCTGGAAACGATTGTTTGATAACCGGTATTCTAATGGTAAGATGCATGTCATACAGGTATCGCTATGCTAATCTATCGAATCGATGGAGCTGAAAGCAGCCGCCAAACACGTACGCTCACAACAAAGCCTGACAATCTATCGTCACCTGTGAACATCTGGGCCGCTGTTTGCATGCCCGTAGCGGCTATAAACGATTCGGATTAAAAAAAAAACGAAGATAACTGGTATCTCCGTCTTTTCACATACAATTTTTATTTTGCGTTGTCCTTAGCGTTCTTCGCCGCATCCATCAGACTTTTCACATTGATGGTGCAGCCAGCCAAAACATCGTCGTTCACAGGATATCCTGCTTCGTTCATTTCAACCTTGTCCAGACCGTTTTTCTCAATGTAATTCTCCAGGAATTCCACCTGCTCATCCCATTCTTTTTTTGCTTTCTTGCTTGCGGCCTTCATTCCATATTTGTCGCCAAGCTCTTTTTTGGATTTTCCCTCTTTTGTTTCGTCAAGATTGATGGCAACGACATCATCACCCTGTACCGTGATTTCAGCAGTCGCGTAATCTCCATTCTTGTCTTTTGCGGATTCACCGTTTCCTTTTTTCTCAGGCTCGGAGTTACCGCCGCAGGCTGCTAGTAACACTGTCATTGCTAGTAGTACTGTGAGTTTTTTCATCGTAATATTCTCCTCCATGTGGCTGTATGATTACAGCGTTTCGCTTTGTCCCTCATCGTATGATATGATGCTGGCAATCCTATGGTAACAGAAATGATAAAGAATCGTCAACCGTTTTGCTCACGATTTCACAAGTTAATATTTTCCAATCCCCATCAAAAGTCAAGAATCGCATGAATCGCCTTGTTCCAGCCATGCAGACAGGTGGATCTTTGCTGTGGATCCATCTGTGGTGTAAAGCGTCGTGATACCTGAAACTGGGAACGGATTTCTTCCTTGGATTTCCAGAAGCCCATGGCAAGCCCGGACAGATAGGCTGCCCCCAGCGCAGTTGTTTCACTGATGGTGGAGCGTACAATGCATGTATCGGTGATGTCACTTTGAAATTGCAGCAGATAATCGTTACGGCTGGCACCGCCGTCCACCTGCATCTGTGCGATATCCAGACCACTGTCCTGCTTCATCGCCTGCAGCACATCATTGGTCTGATATGCCAGAGATTCCAGCGTAGCGCGTATGATATGCTCCTGTGTCGTTCCTCTGGTCAACCCAAACATACCGCCCTTCGCCTGCGGCTTCCAATACGGAGCTCCCAGACCGGTAAAGCTCGGTACAACGTACACGCCGTCACTATCTGCAACCTGCAGAGCACGCTGTTCACTTTCTGTACTGCTGTGCAGAATCTTCAAGCCATCCCGAAGCCATTGTATGGCAGCTCCAGCAACAAACACACTGCCCTCCAAAACATAATCCGTTTCCCCCTTGATTCTCCAGCCGACACAGCTGATCAATCCATGGGCAGAATGAATCGGACGCTCCTTTGTATTCATCAACAGGAAGCAGCCGGTACCGTATGTGTTTTTTACGTTTCCCGCATCAAAGCAGGTCTGCCCGAACAAGGCTGCCTGCTGATCACCGATCAAGGCTGCAATCGGAACCGGATGATCAAACACACCGGAGGTCACCCCGTATACCTCACTGGAATCACGAATTTCCGGCAGCATACAGCGCGGAATATTCCATAGCCTGAGCAGCTCATCATCGTATTGCAGCGTTTTCAGATTCATCAGCATTGTGCGGGATGCATTGGATACATCGCTGATATGCTTTGCCCCCTTTGTCAGCTTCCACAGCAGCCAGGTATCCATCGTGCCAAACAGCAGCTCTCCTTTTTCCGCACGTGCCTGCGCGCCCTCGACATGATCCAGTATCCAGCGGATTTTACTTGCAGAGAAATACGGGTCCAGACGCAGACCGGTTTTCTCGCGAATCATCTCCTCCAGCCCTTCCTCCTTCAGCTTTTGGCAGTAGGTGTCCGATTGCCGGGATTGCCAGACGATGGCAAAATAAATCGGCTGACCGCTTTCCTTATCCCAGACAACCGTCGTCTCCCTTTGATTGGTAATACCGATCGCAGCAATCTGTGTATCCTTTACACCGGTTTTTGCCAGCACCTCGAACATAACACCAATCGTACTTGCCCAAATATCATTTGCATTTTGTTCCACCCAGCCGGGATGCGGATAATAATTTTCCAGCTCCTTTTGTGCAACTCCCACAATATTGCTGGCTTTATCAAACAGAATGGCGCGGGTACTTGTCGTTCCCTGATCAATCGCCATAATATAGGATGTCATATAAGCTTCCTCCTTTGTCATTTTCCTAATTATAACACAAAATGATAGCGGTTTACATACATTCCCGGACTCCTTACACTCTTTTTGAGATAACAGTATCAACATCATTTCCTAGTCAAAACCGATAAGACGACAGCTTCCTATACAAACAACCAGTTGCTTGTTTACTTGCAGGGCGTAAAGCAAAAGAAGAGCATTTATATGCTCTCCTGTCGAATCGTTTCCATCAAATTATCCTTCTTCATCGCATGCAGTGCCATCCGCATGCTCGCAAACAGCAAAGCCGCCAGCAGAAGGATGATAAACAGCAGTCCCTGCCATGGAATCGTGAAGGCAAAGGCGAAATTATGCTGCAGAATGGCGTATACCCCGTAAAGAATGAACAAAGAAAGCGGTATACCCAGCAGCATGGTTCTGCCCAGATATTGCAGAATTTCCGTACGGAGCATCGCATGAAAGGCACGCGGTGTGATTCCGATAGATTTCAGCATGGCGAATTCCCGTCTGCGCAACGCAATCCCCGTGGAAATCGTGTTATAAATATTGGCTGAGCTGACCAGAAGAATCAACACTACAAAGCCATACAGGAAGACGTTCAAGAACAGGGACAGCTGGTTCTGCCGCTCCTTCAATGCCCGAATATTGCTCTTGAAGATCGTCCCTGACGGATGCTGGGATTGCAGCTGTGTCAGCTCGTTCTCCAGTGCATAGGGCTGAGAGGAGCGATACTGAAAGTTCATCGACAGCATGTCCTCTGTGATATGCAGCTGCTTTTTCAGCGCCTGCATGGACTGCTCATTCGTGATCAGATAGATGGTGTGCAGCTCATCGACATTCGCCGGCAGAAACCACGGATGCACCTCACTGACTGCCGCAATATTTACTGCTGTCTCATAGGTTGCATCCTCCCTGCCAACCTGCAGCGTCATTCCCTTCTGTGCATCCTTCAGTAACCGGTAATCGGTATAGGTATTCTCCTTTTTATAGGTCAGCTTATTTAACAGAATTGCTTGCACAGCCTCGCCTGTAGCGTCTTCTATGGATGCATTGGCCTGCTTCGCATAGCGGGAAAAGCTCTCACCATCCAAAGCGATAACCTGTAGACTCAGACGCTGTCCATAATCCAAACGCTGCTGGAGCTGCTTACTGTAGGCTGCGTCTGAATGATCCTGCAGCGTTACGCTTTCCATATAAAGAAACGCATCCCCATAGGAAAGCTGCGACAGCTGTTTTCGTATTGCATCCCTTTCCTGCTGTTTGTAGCCGCTCATTCCTCCTGTTACATCAGCTGGAATTTCCCCCTGTGCCATTGAAAAGGCCTGCGCAATAAAGGTGGAAAAGCTGTAGGCTGTCATAAAGAGAACCATACTGATAATCAGCGAGAACAGGGTTGCATAATAGCGGTGTCTGCTTCGCTTCATATTTTTTGCGCCAAGCTCTGCTGAAAAGCCAAAGAATCGACGGAGCCAGCGTGTTCCTCGCACATCCTTTGCCCGTATACTGACATCCTGATTCTGGCGCAGCGCATCGATTGGCGTGATACGGGATGCGCGTCGTGCAGGAAGCCAGGCACTGATCAGCAGGACGATGGAGGAAAACAGAACAGAAACCAGCACACTCTGCCATGTGATGACAAGCTGCAGCTTTACGGTAGCTTCAAACATTCCCTGTATCAGCGGCTGAATACAAAGGAAGGTGAGTCCGATACCTGCATATCCACCCAGCATACCGATTGGAATGGCAATACTTCCAATCACAAAGGCTTCAAAGAAAACGGAGGAGCGCTTCTGTTTTCGTGTGGCCCCTATGCTGGCCAGCATTCCCAAATAACGGCTGCGCTGGGAAAGTGAGATGGCAAAGGCATTGTAAATCAGCGATATAGAGCCAATCATAATGATGAGGGAGACAATTCCCGTAGCAAGCGTAATCGTTGTCATAAAGCCGTTGTCATCGTTGATACCGTAAAACATCAGCAGGGTGTTGTTGGGATTGATATGCACATCGCGCAAGCCGTAATCCTCTGCAAGCTGCTGCGCATCCTCATATATAGCCGCAGTACGCTCCTTCATCGTAAAGGAAATCACATACCGGTTGTTCACCCCTCCCTCATTTCCCTGAAACGGCAGATAAAAGGCATAATTCTGACTCCCGAAATGCACCCTTCCATCATCTATAATACCGGTGATTCGAAAGGTACGCTCTCCAGTTTGACGAAAGCTTTTATCGGTTGCATCCGCCACATTCCATTGTGAGTACGTCCGCTTGCCATCCTCCTGTATCGTATAACCGATCGGCAGCGTGATACTCTCTCCGATTTCCCACGAGGTACCGCTTGTCTCCATAAAGCTTTCCGACAACAGAATTTCATTCTTATGCCGGGGGAGCTTTCCTTTTACCAGCTGCAAGGCATTCAGATGCAGGTGTTCCATATCATAGACCTGAAGCTGTATGTATTGCCGCTTTGTATCCTTTACGTCCTTGAGATATGCATAGGTGTCCTGATAGGAAATCAGACTTTCCTGTACACGGGCATCCTGTACCAGCTTCTCTGCCTGTTTGGCGGGAACATCATAAAATTCCATTTCAAACTCACCAAAATTGGCACGGGCATTGCGCAGCATCAGATCCTGAAAGGATTGCGCGATAACGGACACTGCCGATATCATGGCAACGGACAGGATAACGCCAAAGATGGTAACCATCGTTCTTCGCTTGCTGGCCTTCATGCATTTCCATGTCACCTTCTGTATGATATTCATCGACGAATCACCTCATCACGTACAATGTGACCATCCTCAATTTTTAAAATACGATCCGCCTGCAAAGCGATGCTTTCATCATGTGTGATGATGATCAGTGTCTGGTGCAGCTCATCGTGCAGGCGTTTCAGCAATTCGATGATTTCTCTGCTGTTGGCACGATCCAGATTACCGGTCGGCTCATCCGCCAGTACGATTGCCGGGGATGCCATCAATGCACGGCCGATGGAAACGCGCTGCTGCTGACCACCGCTGAGCTGACTGGGCAGATGGTGTAATCTTTTCTTCAACCCCAGTGCCTGCACCAGCTTGTCCAGCTGCTGCTCATTGACTCTGCGATTATCCAGCAACAGGGGAAGTGTCATGTTTTCCTCCACATTCAGCACGGGAATCAGATTATAAAACTGATAGATAAGACCGATCTGTCTTCTGCGAAAAATCGCCAGTGCGGTTTCATCGAGCGCATACATATCCTTGTTACTCACATAAACCTTTCCGCTGCTTGGCTGATCCACACCGCCCAGCAGATGCAGCAGCGTGGATTTTCCGCTCCCGCTCGGCCCCACAATGGCGACGAATTCGCCCTGCTCCACTTGGAAGGACACATCATCCAGTGCGCTCACCTGCGCCTCCCCCTGTCCATATCGTTTCGATAAATGCTCTACTCTTAAAATTTCCATAAGCTACCTCCTCCTCTTTAGCATATCGCACTTTTATGACACCTTCGTGATGGTGCACTTACAAAATTGTCACATCCTTGTATATGCGAATGAGAAAGCAGGCTCCCTGCTCATTGGAAAGCGCCTCGACATCGCCATTTTGCTGCTGGAAAACTGCCTTGCTCATGGCAAGACCGATTCCCGCACTGTCCTTGGAGGCATGCCTGCCTCTGTAAAAGCGTTTGAATATATGCGGCAGCTCGTCCGCAGGAATGCCCTCTCCGCCATCCTGAATGCGGATACAGGTATGCAGTGGATTGTCCTGTACCGAAATATGAAGAGCTCCCTGCTGCGGTGTATGCTCTACACAGTTTTTCAGTATATTCACCAATGCCTCCACGCTCCAGCGAACATCCACTATCACACACAGCGCTTTATCACAGACAAGCGTACAGGTTTGCTCCTTCAGCTCCATCAGAATCTGCAAAGGCTCCAGACTTTCCTGTAAAAGCTGATACACTGATATTTGCTGCGGATGAAACTGCAGCACCTGCGCATCGATCCGGGACAGCTTCAGCAGCGTGGAAACCAGCCACTCAATACGCTTGAGCTGCTGGCGTAAAGCATCCACGAACTGACCATGCTGCTCCTTGGAGAGATGCTCATCCTTCAGCAGCTCACTCATCACCATCATCGAGGTCAGCGGTGTTTTCAGCTGGTGGGAAATATCCGAAAGGGAATCAGCAAGAAACAGCTTATCCTTTTGCAGACTCTCCTTTTGCAGCTGCAACGTGCGCGTGATTTTGTAGAGATCACTATGCAGTATGCTAAGCTCCCCTTCCTTGTATTGCGGGATATCAAGAGCGCCGTCCCCCTGATAAACCTGCTGCAAATACATCGACAGCGTTTTCAGCTGTGTATACCGGTATTGGCTGAGTAGCAGATATATCCCCAGTAGCAGCCCCTGGGAAAACAGCGCGATAAGCATGGCGATCGAAGAAATCTGTAGCAGGAGACAGGCGGTGATGAGCATAACAGCAAGGCTGATCCAAACAGCAATACGCAGCTCCCGATTACGCAGCATGATACAGCTCCAACCGGTATCCCATTCCCCTCACCGTCACAATGATTGTCGGATTTTGCGGATCGCGTTCCAGCTTTTCACGAAGACGTTTGATATAAACGGTCAAAGTATTGTCATTGACAAAATCACCAGCAACATCCCAAATCCCCTCCAGCAGCTGTGAACGGCTGAGCACCTGCTGCGGATGATTGACAAACACCATAAGCAGGCGGTATTCCAGCGCTGTCAGGAGCACCTCCTCCTGCTCCTTGTATACCTTTCCCTGTTTCGGATAAATGCTGAGATACTGGATCTGAACAATATCCTCCTCCTGCCGGTGATAGCGGCGCTGTACGCTTCGCATCCGACTGAGCAGCTCATTGATACGAAACGGCTTTGTAATGTAATCGTCACCACCCATATCCAGCCCCATCACGACATTTCCCTCATCATCCAGCGCAGTCAAAAACAGTACCGGCACATCCTGTCGGCTTTTTGCATATGTACAGATATCGTATCCACTGCCATCGGGAAGTCCGACATCCAGCAGAAGCAAATCAAATATCTGCTGATCCAGCTGCTGCAGTGCCGAATGCTTACGGTCGCACCACACTACCTCATAGCCTTCCTTTTTCAGTGTATAAACAAGCCCCATCGCAATAGCCTGGTCATCCTCAACAAACAGCAATTTCATAAGCACCCGCAACCTTTCCTTTTCTGTATTATAAAAAATAAATACCGCCCTGTCTATGTCTGTGACAAAACTGTCACAATCAGGCAGGCTGTAAATATTTCCAATTCCATGTATTCGCAGAAAGCGATGCACATCAAGAAATCAGATGTCTGTCAAAGCAAAGGAATCAAGCGCATATGCAGCTAGATGCGCAGGGTAAGGCGGTTGCTTAATACGCTATGACTTTTTGAAAATCGAGACTTCTTAAAAAAAAGGGATACGGCAATTCAGCGGATGCTGTCATTTATCACATGCGTAAGCTTTTAAACAGCTCTGCCAGATAAGCAAGGCTGCTTTGTACGTTTTTATTCTTCTAATCAAGGTTCCTATGTAAAAAAACAGACAGCCGCCTGCTTTACGTAAACAATGATTGGTTTGATAAAGCCGAGTAAACTGCTATGCTTCCTGGACATGGCAAAGATCTTTTCCGCCTTTTATCCATTCAAAGCCACACATACAAAAACAGTCCCCTCAATATCATAAGAAGCTCTGCATTGTGTGTATTTCATGTAGGATACATTCATTGTAAATGCACTTCGGCTCTTATACTACGTGAAAAGACACAGGATTCTATATGCAAGCATCCCTGCAGCGTTTCACCAACAGCATAAACGTTGATTCCCTGCATTCTGTTTTTCCTAAACGGATAGAAACCACACCTGCTTCTTTCTTGCTTCAGGATATATATAAAATATTCATGGCGGTTAACATTTTCGTTTTTTCGTTGGGTTTCCTGCTAGAAGAATTGATGAAAAAAGAGAATTCAATTTCTAATGAACAAATACAGTCATTTTGAATTCTCTTATATTCTAAACATCCTGAATCGAGTAAGCGCTCTATGCTTTCCCTATCCGTTTTTCCTTTGCGCCTGATACCTTGCATACAGCAATGTATTTCTCAGCTGCGATACAGGTGCTTTCTGTTTCTGATTTCCAGCTTCCAGCGACAGCAGTCATTCAGATGCAGCAGCATATGACGGGTTGGCGGCATTAAAAGAATACCGGCAACATCCTTTTTCCCCCAGAATTCTAAAAGCCATAAGGAATCCGGATGCTCACAGACACCCCCGCATAAACGAATCCGTGCAAGATCATGCTGTGAAACATGGCGTTTCATATCCTCAAATGTAAGCTCCTGTACAAGCTGTCTGCTCCTGTATCCGACTGCATTTCGATAAGCCAGCAGCTCCCGGATACAAACCGTTTTGCTAAACTCCATGATGTCATCATCTGTCAAGGCATTGCCTGTATCCTCCAGCTTGGTATGCAATCGCTGCTTCCACTCTGCATTCCATACCTGCTCCTGCCTCGCCACCAGCATATTCATTGTCAAATCCTCGATACGTGCGATATGCCAGATTACCCAGGCGATCGTTTCCGCCTTACTCGTCGGCATGATTGCATATTCATACTCCTGTAAATCCTGCAGAAGAGCATCCACCTCATTACAGGGCATTTCGGAAATTGCGGATGAATGCAATGCCGCATGAATGGAAAGAAAAAGCTTCTTCGATGCATCCAGCTCCTGTTCCTTTTGAATGATATGCTGCAGCCTTTTATGCTGTTCACTCAATCCTTCACCAAAATATTTCATCCGCTATACTCCCTTTCCACGTTTCAAGTTTGCTTCCTATGCAGCTTTCAGCTCACAGAAATGTATCCAGTATTCCCACTCACAGATTCCATTTAAAGAGAATGCCTTTTTTTCATTATATCATTCGCATGTCCGATTTTAAACCCTAAGCCAATGCGATATAGTCTTATTCGCATATGCATTGCAGCATAGTGACATGCGCATTCTGTGACAAGACAAGCAATGAAAATAATTGTATACTGTTATCATAAACATAGATACGAAGGAGGGAATGTATGGATATACAGCAGGACAGCACGCACATACCGCATATCGAGGATTTTAGCGCCCGCATCCATAACCAACTGTTTGAGAAATTCCTGCAGTCGATGAAGGCCGTCTATTCCTGTGAACCGCAAATGGAATTCAGCAAATGCGCATGGGAATACGGGTGGAATATGAAATTCAAAAAAAGGGGCAAAACGCTTTGTACCCTGTATGCGCGGGAGCAGTATTTCACGCTGTTGATCGTCGTCGGTAAAAAAGAAGCACCGTTTCTGGAAGCGCTGCTGCCGCACCTCGATGCTGCACTGCAGGAAATCATTCATGAAACAGCAGAAGGCAACGGACAGCGCTGGCTGATGATAGACGTAGAGGATGAAGGCGCCCTGTATCAGGACATCTGGAAGCTGATCGCCCTACGTGCAGGCTGCTATGATACTGCAAGGTCTGGCTGAAAAAGAATGCTATACAAAAGGCATGGATTCCTTTTTAAAAGATTCCATGCTTTTTTATCCTGTTTAGTGATTTAGGTTTTCTGTATCCTGCGCACAGGAAACTGGATTTCTGTGAGCCAGTCCTCCTCACTGTCCTTATTCCAGATACCATCAATATATGATTCTCTTTGATGACCGATAATCTCGTAGCCGCTATCCTCGATGAAGGAAACGACAGCACGATATGCCAGCGGCAGTGTGCGGTACGATCCCTTATGCATGACGCAGGCAGCAAGCTCAACTGCCGGCAGCTCTCGAAATTTCAAATCACCGCGATCCTCTTTCATTTCAGTAACCGCCTCACAGATTTCCGCCTCCACATCCTGATCGCGATATTCGTCATCATAATACACGGTAAAGCAGTACTCCGGCTCCTTACATTCACAACCAGCCTTTTCCATTTCCATCCCCATATCCGGCATTTTATAAAACAAATCCGCGTAGCTGTCGAGGTGTACCCGCATACTGGCAATCGTTACCGCTGGCAGTGACTTCAAAATCACACGGTAATCATCATCCAGATGTCCTCCAATCAGGTAGCCCTCCACGCGTGCCAGCTTTTCGCTTGCTTCCGCCATGATTTTCAGCAGCTCCTGTTTTCTTCTCCGTAATAGCTGTTCCTGCGATGCTCCGTTACACACCTGGCGTATTTCCTCCAGAGAAAATCCCATATCCCGAAGAGCCAGTATCTTATGCAGCGGCAGCAGCTGATCGGATGTATAGTAGCGATATCCGCTATCCTCATCCACATAGGCAGGCTTCAGTAAACCGATTTCATCATAATGTCGCAGTGTTTTCACCGTAATGCGGTTCATTTGTGAAAATACACCAATCCGGTACAGCTTTTCCGATAGATCTTGATGACAGAAAAATTCTTTATTCATAATGGTGACCCGCCTTTCTTAATCCCATTTAAATGATACTACAGAAATGATACAGCCGACAACTGCGAATACAATCAGAAGGGCGACAGATATCCATATCTCCTGACCCCATGTATTCAAGGAAACCGCCTTTAACAGCTTAATACCATGTGTTAGCGGCAGGACATTGCATACCTTTTGTACAGCGTCCGGAAACAGCTCAAAGGGAATGGTCGCGCCCGATAAGAACAGCATGGGAAAATAGACGAAGGTTGTGACGACGTTCGCAATTTTCACCGTTTTGCATAAGCTGGCCAGAATCATGCCGATGCTGTACATGGACAGCATGACCAGCAGAAATGCGCCAATGAAAAGGAACGGGTTTCCTTCCATCCGATATCCAAAGCCGAAGACCGCCAGCAGAGAAACCAGAGCTGCTGAGAAGAATGCCGTCAGCATGCCAATCACCACCTGAACAGACAGAATCATAAGCGGACGAATCGGTGTCGCAAAGAAATGCTTCAGAATTTTCTTGTCACGGTAATCTGCAATCGTCAGCGGCAGCCCCATAAAGGCCGTCGCACAGATTCCCACGGTCAGCAGCGACGCAAATGCGCTCTGTAAAAAGGAATAATCTGCACCGCCTGCGGATTGTGAACCGGCAACTACTGCAATCAGAAGCAGCACGCCGACTGGCATACCGATTCCGAAAATGATGCCATCCGGACAGCGCAGACTCAGCTTCCCTTCCACCTTTAAAAATGTCAGAAATCGTTTCATATGTTCACTTCCTCCTCACTATACCATAAATACGCTTCTTCCAGGTTTTCATAGGGACTGTTTTCTATAAGCTCTTCAACACTACCCTCACATAGTTTTCTGCCCTGTTTCAGAATGAGAACCCGGTCACATAAATTCTCAGCCTCCTCCATATAGTGCGTCGTTAGAAAAATCGTCATTCCCTTTTGCTTCAATGTTTTCAGAATATGCCATACCTCGCGGCGGGCAGCTACATCCAGACCGGTCGTCAGCTCATCCAGAAAAATCACCTGCGGATTTGGAATCAGCGCTACGACAACGGAAAGCTTTTGCCGCTCACCTCCTGACAGCTGTTCTACCTTCTGATTGGTGAATGCTTCCAGCTGAAACTGCTTCAGGAGCATGTGATAGTCCGCAGGGTCATGGTACAGAGCCGCGGTTTCCTCGCATACCTCACAAACGCGAATGTTGTTTGCGTGTGCCTCATGCTGCAGCTGGACTCCGACATGCTCAAACAGCGTTTTTCTGTGTTTGGCTGCATCTTGTCCCAAAATACGGGCACTGCCGCTGTCCGGCTTTGTAAGTCCCAGTATACAGTCAATCGTTGTACTCTTGCCGGCACCGTTATGCCCCAGCAGGCCGAACACCTCTCCTGCGTCAACGGAGAAGCTCAGTTTGTCAACCACCGCTCTTCCGTTATATGTTTTCGTTATATTTGAAACCTCAATACTTTTCATTGCCATTCCTCCTTCCATATTCAGCTTACATGCTCCTGTAGGGGGAGAGTCAACAGATTTTTGACAGGAATTTTTTTCCTATGGAAAAAGCAGAAAAAACACATATAGCTGCAAAGGGCTCCTACATGTGATTCCTCTTTTAGCTTATATGTGCTTCGTTCTATACTAGGGTGTATGTCTGTTTTAGCGAGCTTCTGCTTCCTGCTGCAACTGCTGCTCCTCAAGCAGCTGCTCTGCAATTTGCATCGCATGAATCATTGGCTCATAGCGATTAAAATTGGCTGTTTCCTTTTCATATTTACTTTGTGCCTTACTGCATTTTCTGATGATAGAGCGAACCGGCTCTATGGCAGAGGCGAATTCCTGAAGGGGAATTATTTTTGCATTCTCATCCGCAGTACGCATTTGCAATGACAGCTTTTCTTCAATCAGCTGCTTTGCCACATGCATGGAAAACAACCGATTTTTCAATAAGGTATGCTGCGAGGTACCTGTTGCGAATTTTCCTTCCATGTTCTCACATTTTCTGATAATCGCCACGATTTCCTTATGCGCAGATTCCAGCTGTTCCTTCGTAATGTTTCTCATCTTCTCCTCCTGCGATTGCTTTTTTCTTTTGTTTCTGTAGGTTGCTGCTTTATTACGCACAGTGTGCTTGTTACGAAGCACGTTTTTGAAATATGATATTTGATGTTATCCATGAGATTGCAAACAGCAGCAAAGATGAACATAACAGAATCTGAAGAAACATATCTGCATAATCCATCAGCTGAATACCAAACAGCATCAGCAGCTTGCTAGCAAGATATACAGACACATCACCATTCATAAATGGGTTACTAATTTGTTTTTTGTGTATGTCCAATATGGTTATCTCTGCTCATTTTCAAATATATACGCCTTAGAACAGTCTTTTTCCATCTGTGATATCAATCCCGCATTGCTTCGCTCTTCCTGTCTGCTTGAATGGATTCACTCGTTCGATAATACCATCATGTCTGAAAAGAGAGCCTGTATTTTTAAACCAGAAGGTTTTCCCGGCTTCTTCGCACTGTCTGTGAAGGTCAAGCACCCACGCGTAATCACATATGCGTGCCTCTCTCCCTGTTTCTCCGCCTACAGTGACATGATTAACACCATCAAGATATGGTGTTAAGTCGATTGCTTCCAGTAACGGGGCACAGGCAATAAAACGGCGCTTCATGGGATAGGATAGAAATAAGGGCAGTCTGTAATCGGCTGCTTCCTGATTTTCGACGGTACATCCTATATTCACGTGCTCATATCCGCTTCCCCAGTCATCAGGTAAGGCGACAGGAAAGCGATCAATTCGCTTTGTCAGAATCAAAAATTCTATATCCGGCCGCTGCTTGATCATCGCCCAGATTTCCTCACGCCAGGCATCGGCTTCCGGCAGAAAGAAATCCGTGGCAAAGCAGGTCGCAAGAATCTTGTTTCCTTTGATATTATATTCACCCTTTGCGTTCTTTCGGACCGGCCAGTCAAATTTATCCGTCTTCTGTATGGTATTCTGACCATACCGTTTTGCATGAGGGCCGTAAAAATAGCAATTTGTACAGCCCTCGCTTATTTTATAGCACCCTGTCCATGGTTCCCAGTTCATACGGCTTCCTCACTTTCAAATTTTGCTTTTTTTTCATGCACACAACCAGCTCCAATAATAGGACAGACTGAAATACTCCTGCCTATTCGTTTTGGTTTGTTCTGTCGATCAGGTCGTTTATATGTATAAATACATGCAAAGCTGACATACATTACACGCTGGCATCGTTTAGTTCAAATAGATTTCCTTCCGGATCTCTGAAGTATGTACACCGCATTCCCCATGCTTCTATAAATTGTGGCTCTCCAAGAAATTCTACACCGGCTTCCTTTAAACGACAGTAATCCTGATCCAGATCATCTGTAGGTATGACTGCGGTTACCGTGTCCGGCTGTTTCTCAGTATCCGGCTGCACATATCCCTGAAACATTGACATGGCATCACCTAAAAAGATAGCAAAGCAGGGCTCCTCCTGCGATTCTGCCGCAAAGGAAGTATAGGGACCGTTTCGGTCTCCCCAAACTACATGCAGTCCCAGCTTCTGTGTGTAAAAATCAAAGCATTCTCCATAATTCTTCCGTACCAGTACACGAATCGTCGTTTCCTTGAATTTCATTCTTCATATCCTCTCTTTCGCTTTCACGCTACCCCTTTATCATACTCTAAAATTTAGCGATTTCACTGTAAAAATCGGACATATTTGCTTTGTATTCCTGCGGCGTGATGCCGCAGACATTTCTGAAGTCCTTCACAAAATGAGAGACATCATAATATTGCAGTGTATCGCATACAAGCGCAGTGGATGTACCTTCCTGATTCAGAAGACGAATTGCTTTATTTATACGTACCAATCGGGAGAAAGCTTTTATACCGATACCTACATACTGCTGAAACAGCCGGTTGAGATGGCGCAGGGAGTAGCATACCTGATCTGAAACTTTCTGGGAGGGCAAGGTGCCCTCTGCCTGGATGATTAACCTCACGGCAAGCATGAATTCTGTGGAATATGGATATTGTATACTATGCAGAAGGAGGTCCTCCACGTTCATAAGCAATTCATTCGCTGTATTGCTGTGACAATAGCAATTGCGCAATTTCCAATCCAATGCTGTATCAAGCTGCATTAAAGGAATGATGCTATCTTTTAAATCCCGTTGTTGTATACCCGTAAAGGGAAAGAAACCAGCTGGCTGAAATTCTATTATGAAAATACATTTACATTTATTCGCAATATCTCCTACTCTTTTTGGCTTTGTTGTCGGTCCGAACAGAAAGCTGTGCAATAAGGTTCCGTATTCAAATATCACAAGCGTCACACTACCATGTGGCATTATCGTATATGTGTTAGATATCATGGATACATTGGGAAAGGATATTGTAAAATTTGAGATATAGGCGTTTAATGGAGCATTGGGTAGTATATAGGCATACTCATCACCCTGCATAAGGATGCTTTCTCTCCTGATATCTGTAAGACTTTCTTTCTGTATCATACGCGTACCTCTTTGTGAAATCTTTCTTAATTATCAAGACTGCTTCTGTTATTTAGAAACTTTCTATTTTTTATCTTAAACTATTTACCTTCACAAATTAAATCAAAAAATGATCTAACAATCTTTATGTTATAAATTTTTAAAGTACTTTGTATTATCTCATATGTATTATGTTATAGTAACCCCCTTTTCTTGGGAACAGTGTAAGTTGGAACAGCTCACAGATATTGTCTGTAGAGCTTCACCAAGACCTATTCAAGATCCTAAATGGTTTGATGAAAATTCAGAAGTTTGGCTGGTTACGTATTACTGATATTACAGAACAGGATGGAAGAATTAATCACTTATAACATAAGATTTTGATAGCGGGACAAGAGAAAACTCGAGTATTGAAAGAGCTTAATTTGCTATTGAGTATTACAGCAACGGTGGGATAAACTGTCATTAATCATGTTCAAACTGGGATACATGATGGATTTTTGATTTTTCTGAATCCCAAATTCAACATGGAATTTATGTTTCAGTAGCTTTAAACGTTTCGTCAAAATTAGTGAAAATATGAGCAACCTAGAAGGCAACCTGAATTCAGAATTAGTTAATAATTAAAAAGTCATGTTGCCTAGTTGTGATGAGCAAGATAAAGCTAGTGAATTTTATACCCAACTTGACCAAGCTATCAACCTTCAACAATGTGAGCCAAAATATTATACGAGGAGAAAAAATTATGTTAAATGAAATAACAAACTACAACTATTTCCACACTTATTACAAGCATTGGATCATTGTCTATAAAGAAGGAGCAATTCGTGATGTCACAATGAAGAAATATATAATGGCTTTAAAGTGGATTGAACAACTTGCTCCAAATCTTAAACTTTGTGAAGTGAATCGTATCACTTACCAGCAATTGCTAAATGATTATGCAGTTGAACACGAAAGTGTTACCACAATGGACTTTCATCACCAACTCAAAGATAATATCATGGATGCAGTTGATGATGGTCTCATCGATCGTGACCCAACCTGAAAAGCAATCATTAAAGAAAAAAATCCTGTAAATCAATTTGAATTTCATATACTTTTGTCAACTCTCAATTTAGCAGATCATATCAATTTAGATAGGCTAATTATACTAGTTGCAAAAACCGGCATTCGTTTTTCGGAAGCATTAGGAATAACACCAAATGACTTTGACTTCACACACCAAATTATTGTCAATCAACAAAACATGGGACTATAAGGGTGATGGAGGATTTCTTAAAACAAAAAAAACCATTCTTATGTTAGAAAAGTACAAATTGATAGGCAAACTGTTATTCAATTTTCTGAATTGATCAAAGTGTTTCCAAAATATGATCCTATTTTCGTAGAAAACAGAATCTATAATTCAACCACAAACGATTTGCTTAAACGCCGTTGTAAAGCTATTAATATTACAATTATCACAATTCATGATCTTAGACACCCATATGTCAAGCCCACGACAAAAAATATATTCTGCAAAAGCAGAAATCCCAAACCGTCAAATGTGATGGCATGGGATTCCTGTTTTTCAACTTCTGAATTGTCGAAAGCAACTTAGTATTTTACACAGATCTCAACGGTTTCATTTTGTGCATCTAGATGACTCTGATAGAGTGGTGTATTCAAGATAGAATAGTTCAGTGGTAGGGACAATGATTACAACATAGGAAAATTGAATTCCTTCACTAGACGCCTTTGATAATAGCATCCTGTTCTCGTATTTTCAGGAAATTTCCATATACAGCTAGAACATAACTAGATTTCTTTCAATATACCATAACCTTTTGACCAGAATCTACCTGTATTGTATTTTTTCGTCGACTATCTCCATGAGAGGCCGCTCTATATGCTATTTGTGATATCAACTCAATTAACCATTACAAAACGCCATAAATTCGGTAAATGTCTTCAGTACTGATCTCTCTGCCCAGTATTGAACATATCTCTTGCGCTCTTGAAAAAAACAATTTTGCAATCAACTTTCTAACATCCTCCTTTTTTCCATAATGAATTTGATTATGACAGTTGCTGCATAGCGAAAAAATGTTTTGCTCTCGGTCTAAATTCACTCCAAAATAATCGGTAAAAGATATCGGGATCAAGTGGTGCGGCTCCATATACAACACATGCCCATTTCTGCGTAGAAATGATACATGGGATGGATTTGCTTCACATAAATGGTTTGCCCTGCTAAGTGCACGTTTAGCTACAGCTGAATCACGCGGATAGATAATGCGGCTTCCTGAAATACGCGAAGTTCGTTTTCTCTCGGGCTCGTTTGAAAAAGCATTTGGGACAGATACAGAGTCCATATCTTCCACAGCTATCCGCGCAATATATTGTGCTTCTTCATCCTTTTCATCAAGAGCTATACCATCTATGGACAGAGGAGCAGAAAAGAGTTTTTGATAGAATGCCAGTGTAAACAAACGGTTCTCCTCTGGCGGTATATTTCGGGCTTGCTCTATTAGTTTGCTCAGATACTCCTTTCCTCTTTCTGTAATGATCCACTTTCCATCTCCACCAGCCTTCATATATCCATCAGCGACTAAATGTTGCCGCTCGTATGAAAAATTATTCCGCCATTTTGACTCGGATGGACGTGTTGTACCCAGTACATCATTTGTATCATTTTTATGCCAATAGCTATTGTCGTTAATATGCTGTAATACCAGATTACGCTTTCCGCCGCCACCTATTTCATTCATGGCATAGAGAAGAACCAATTTCATTTGTTCAGATTGCGTCATCATTCATCACACCCTTTCTGAAAAAGTAAAATGGGATATGTAACAAACTTATCAATAAAAGCCCTGATAAAATGATTTATTAATTCGCCTAATTCCATATCCTGGTGTTCTTGATTAAAACGAACTACAGAAGACAGCGTTTCCCCGATTGCATATTGCCACGTCATGCTTGGATAATATAAACGTATCATTGAAAGCTGATGAATGTTGATATTCGCACGAGTTGTATAAACAAAAGAACACCGTTCAATTTCTTGCCGATATATCTTACTGCGAAAGTATGTCGCTATATATCGAGGATCGACCCAGTCGTCTTTTATTGGCCGCAAGCGTTTCAGGTATGCTCCATACACCGCAGCCTGGTCCTTCAACGCTACACTACAGCAAGCCAACTCATCTATAGTCTCGCTTGTTCGATTCAACAGCACATCACCGTGTTTGATGTAATATTTGGGAGCATCGCCTTCCGGCAACTCAACGCAGGCAGGAAGATTTTCCGGTAGGAATATGTGGTGAATCACGGTTTTTACGTCTACCATAGGCGTACCCCGCCCAAAGGCTTCTTTCTTTGCGCATACACCTCCAAAAATGTTATATAGCTCGGATAAATACACTTCGTTCCAATCTTTAGGAACGCTTTTTGTCTTCCATTTTTTAATACTTTCACAGAGTTGAGATGTCGCAATTCGGTTGCACAATATATCTACCGACGTGTTGAAATCTTCAGATATCTGTTCAAACGAAGGTAACAAGAGTTCTTTCGGAAGTGTGTACAGATTAGGGCTCAGAACATAGCGTTTTTGAGCAATCTCCGCTATAGATGCTACGGCATACCATTGTGTTGTTTCAAGTTGCTTATCATTCCGATATTGAAACAGAAGATCAGAAATTTTTTTGCCATCCTGCTGTCCAAGAAGGTCTAGCTGTCTTGCGTCAACAAAAAGCACCGTATCGTGTGCGGAAGATTTGTTTATAACCCACGCACAGCAGGGAATCTTCGTTCCGTAAAAAAGGCCCGTTGGAAGCGCAAGGATTGCTTCAATACATCCATCAAGAAGAATTTGCTTACGAATCTCGCTTTCTGCAAGATTCTGAGTTGTTAACGTTCCATTCGGTAAAAGTGTAACTGCACGTCCATTGGGGGACAAGTGACTGATAATGTATTGGAGCCACGCAAAATTAGCGTTTTTTCGTGGTGGATCCCCATATTGCCAATGTACATTCCTGTTCGCAGTGTCATTTCCGTACCAATCAGAAGAATTAAACGGCGGATTTGTAAGAATGTAATCAAAATATTGATCTGCGTGCATATCCTCTATGAGTGTATTGGCAGGACATTTTCCCAAATCCGCAGAAAGACCATGCAACATAAGGTTCATTTGGCAGATGGAAAAAGATTCCTGATCGAGTGTTTGCCCATACAACAATAGTTTTTTGCTGGGATGAGAAAGGGCTATGCCACACAGCATTGTACCGCTCCTGCAACAAGGATCGTATACTTTCCCGCCATGTTCAATTCCCAGTAGCTCTGTCATCAACTGAACAACTTGTTTAGGTGTATAAAAATCGCCAGCGTTGAGCGAACTGATCCGTACTTCTCTTGCCAGATTATGCTCAAAAATAGCGGATAGGGTATCGTTATCTGTTGATATATTAGAAAGCAAGTGTACAATATCTTTCAGTGGGTACTCGTCCACTGCAACAGTACATAAGCGTTCAGCCAGGTTTGCGGTGAATAACAGATGGGGTTTTATTTGGCCAATAGCATAGTTTATTGCAGAAAAAATATTTCCATCAGCCTTACTCGCCTCTTGCACTATCATGCTCCACAGCGTTTCTCCATTGTTGCATTTTATCACTTTGCTCCAACACTGCTCCTCATCTGGTGTTGCACACATATGTTTGATTAACAATAGACAGTTCAATACATCCGGATTTGTACTGGATACAAGTCTTAACATATCTACAGTTAGCAGTTGTCCATCATTCATAGACATCCTCCGTTTATTTTCTATACGCAATCTAAAACTCTATTCTTCTCAGCTAAGACATTAACGAATGAATTTTTATTTATTCTGTGTTTAAACTCAATCCTAATTAAATTCCATTCATATATTCTATATGGTCCAGTACTGATATAGGACCAAATTGCGGGTCTTTGTTTTGATAAGCCTGACAGGTATCGAGCGGCGTTTTCACATGATGCGATTGTCCAGTGATAAGTACGAACCAAAGTTTTTGCTACTGCATCTGGATTTACTTCTACAAACTCATTGAGAACACTACTATATAATCAGCTTTTCAAAAATTCCTCTAAGAACGCGCCGTAATATTCCTGTCTATACAAGACGGTTCAAACTTTGTCGTACAGTTGCCGAATCAGCAATATCTGCGAAGTCGGAAGTAACAAAGATGGTTCCGTCTACTGCAGACAGAATTCGTGCACGTATCTGTTTCATATATCCACTATCCAAAAAACTGCAAGATGTCACGAATATTATACATAATTCGTGACATTTTTTCAACGTCTGTATAACCGTTAAAGCACATATTTTTACATTTAAAATCTTTTCCATAATATTTTGATTTATGATTTCATTAATTAAGGTTTCTTCAATTGTAACTCTTATATTATTCGTCTCTTGAACCCATTTCATTTGATCATTTTCTTTTAATTCTTCAGTGATATACCATTTAACTTTGTACTGTTCAACCAAACGAACATATAATTCAATCATTCATTTCATTATCGAATTCTTGAAGGTAATTGTTAAATTCTCCACATATCAGTAAACTAGTATATTGCACTCGTCTATGTTCTTTTAGATACTTTAATTTCATTCTACCAAAGCGTGATAAATAAATTTCCTTTTGTGGTGCTAACTTCAAATCTGGATATAATATTCCATCAACTTCTACATATTTAATTTCTTTCATAATCTTTTATCCTCCTGTTTTCTTTCTCATCAATAAACTTTGTAATGTGTTTTGAGCGTTCTTCACTCGTTTCACAATCAACTAATTGTTTTCTTAACTTTGCGATTTCTGGTGTTAATGATTTTGCTTTTTCTTTTGATTGTTTGACTTCATTTTCATCTTTTGTATAACGAATTTTGTTACGATACTTCTGTCTTGTCTTTACTAATTGGGATAAATTACTTTTCGTTTTATCTATGAATTGATACAAATCACCTAATGTTTCAATGTTATTCTTACAAATTAAGATTGTTTGTCTTGAAAAGGAATCTATCTATTTAATGGCTTCAATATATTCTTTTGAATATTTTTGACTTGGTCTGATTCGATTATCCTTAGGAATTATTTTTAATACATACTGGTAATGAAGAAACAATCTTTGTAATCCTGTCAATCTTTTTTGCTTATACTTCTCATAATATGGTCGAATATTAAAGCCTAATTTGTCATACATTGGAAAATAATTGTATTGTCCTTTTTCAGTATCTAGTATTCGTTCAATGATTTTTTCATTCATATAATTACTTCCTAATGACTTTAAACATATTGTTTTTTTTGCTAAAGGATGAAGAACTGAGATGTTTTTTTCTTTAATTTCAACTTCATATCCTAGTAATTCTAGTTCATTAAGAAACTGTGTTTTTGTAAAACAAATATTTAATGCTTCATCAATATCTTCTTTAATCAAGCTTCTAAATGGTTATGGATATTATCAGTATTTAGATGTGTTGTAACGATAACTTCAGTTCGTTCTCCCCACATCTTTTCTGCAAATTCTACTCCAATTTGATGAGCTAAATCTGCATCAACTTCATCTTCTTCAAACGATTGAAAACCATGAAATGCTAATATTTTACTTTCATCATTAAACATTTTCTTAATATTTTCCATACTGCTTTTCGGGTCAACATACGAACAATTCGAATAAGTTACATACTCTTTGTCTAATGTTTTACCACTATCTGTTGTATATTGAATGACTGTTTTAAGTGGATCTGAGACATAACTCACGAGATGATCCAATCGACCTTTCACTGCCCATAGTCCTGTTACTGCCATCAAGAAACACCTCGAATTGTTTGTTCTGTCGTCTTAATTAAGTCATTCAAATTATTCAAATAAGTCTTTGTTTCTTCATAAAGTAGAGGTTGATGATAAGCTAATTTCATTAACTGATTAAGATTATTTCCAATCGAATTAAACTCTTTGCCATCTTGTCAAGTGGTAAATTCGATTTCAATAGTCAAGTCTCCTTTC
>OGFC01000304.1_pt1 | contig 51355 bp, 42 predicted proteins | sample 1570841 | NCBI WGS metagenome assembly OGFC01 (sample SAMEA2582137, study PRJEB24529) | metagenome | biome: Human gut stool | place: China | collected 2011 | reverse complement strand
TACAAAAATAATTTGATAAAACCATACATAATGCATGAAATGAAAAAAGCATATTTACAAAATAAAAATTAAATGATATATTAAAAAAAATAAACAATATGAAACCGGTTGACATATGGAAAAAGTCACAATACGAAGGGAGAACAAAATGAAGAAAAAGGTAATTGCACTTGCATTAACAGCATGTATGGTACCAGTTGGTAGTGGGGTGGATGTAATGGCTGCCAAGGGAGATTCCGGGGATAAAATTACATTAAACTGGCAGAGCTATGACAGCTATGATAAATATCAGAAAGTTGTCGAAGCTTTTGAAAAGGAAAATCCGGATATTGAAATTAATTTTGAAGAAGTATCAGATTATGCAACTAAAATTTTGACAGAAGCTACAGCGGGTGACCTTCCGGATCTTATCAACTGTAATACAGGAACTACACAGATTCTTGCAAATGCCGGGGCATTACAGAAATTCGATGTAGATGCACTGAAAGCAGATACAGAATATAAATTTGATGATTTCTGGGATGCTGCAGAAAACTATTGTACATATGATGGTGACTGGTATTCACTTCCATTGGACGGAGGAAATTATGGATGGGTTTACAACGTCGATATGTTTGACAAGTGTGGAATTGAAGTTCCGGAAGATGGATTTACATGGGATGAGTTTACAGATGCATGTAAAACATTAATGGAACACAAAGATGAACTTGGAATCGAATATCCGACAATTATCAATGATCTGTCTTCCGCAATCGATACTATGTATCCATGGATTACAGAAGCTGGTGGAAGCTACTTGAATGATGATGAAACCTGTGGATGGAATTCAGATGAAACCGTTGCGGCTTTCGAATATGTCAAGAGTCTTGTAGATGAAGGTTATGTGCCGGCAATAGAAAAACTGGGAGACGGTTATGATGCACTGATTACAAAATTTAATGCGGGTCAGATTGCTATGTGTCGTGTGGCTCTCTGGAATTCAACATATCTTCAGGACGATGTAAACTGGAAAGCAATGAATGCGCCACGTGCAAATGATGGTACACAGGCAGAAGTACTTTTCCTGAATGGTATTGGCATTTCAAGCAGCTGTGAAAACCCGGAAGCAGCAGAAAAGTTTATTAAATATCTGACCAGCGAAGAGGGGCTTGCATTATATCTTGAAGATAATACATCTCCACAGATTGCAGTAAGAAAGTCTCAGGCAGATCTTTCCGTATCTATGTTTGACGAAAACCATGATATGAAATTGTTTAATACAGGACTGAAATATGCAGGATATATTGACCTTACAGAAACATTTGCAGACCAGCAGACGATCATTGGACAGTATTTTGATGAAATCTGGCATAATGATGCTGATATCAAGAGTACGCTGGATAGCATGGCAGATCAGTTAAATGGTTTACTTGCTCAGTAACTAAGAATAAAAGGATGATATGGAAAATACTCTGTATCATCCCTTGGATTTAACTAGGAGGGATTCATGTGAGTAACGCAAAAACAGTAGTAAAACGTAAAAAAGGAGACTGGCGGATTGCTGTTTTGTTTCTGTTGCCGTCCCTGATTTTGCTGGGATTGTTTGTATTTTGGCCAATGGTAGATTCCATCCACATGTCATTTTATGACTGGAATCCATTAAAAGGTAAGATATTTACAGGATTAGAGAATTATCAAAATCTGCTGAAAGATAAACTCTGGTGGACAAGTCTGGGCAACACGATCAAGTATATCCTGATGAATGTTCCGCCAATTGTCATTTTTTCTATCATTATGTGTGAACTTGTGTTGTTTGCAAATAATAAAAGTGAAGTTATTTCGAAATTTATCAGAGGCAGTTTCTTTTTACCATGTGCACTTTCTCTGGTTGCAACCGGTGTTGCATGGAGATATCTGATGGGAACGAATTATGGTGTTATCAATAACTTCCTGAGTGTATTGGGATTCGAAAAAATTGGCTGGCTGACAGATGGCAAGATTGCACTGGGTTCTATGGCAATCGTAACAATCTGGAGATGGGCAGGATATTACATGGTTATGGTTGTTGCAGGACGTCTGGAAATTTCGCAGGAATTTTTTGAAGCGGCAGATCTGGACGGTGCAAATGCATGGCATAAATTTGTTTATATTACATTGCCGCAGCTGAAACCAGTTCTTACATATATTATTCTCATGTGTGTAATCGGTACTTTCCAGGAATTTGATCTTGTTTATACGATGACAAATGGTGGACCTGGAACAAGTACGTATTTAACTGGGCTGACATTATATAAGACTGCTTTCTCATCTTTGAAAATGGGATATTCCTGTACAATGGCAGTATTTATCTTTATTCTTTCGATTATTATTTCGGTTGTACAGTTAAAGTTGACAAGTGACAAAGATTGAGAAGGGAGAAGAGATTATGACCAGAAAATTAAGAAATAAAATTCTGGGAGACAGCTTAATCTGGGTAATTATAGCTGCATTTGTAGTAATCATGCTGTTTCCATTTGTTTATATATTATCTACTGCATTGAAATCGGATACAGATCTTGCAACAAGTGTTGGAAGAATTTTGCCGAAAGCAGCGCAATGGGAGAATTTTACAAAAGCATGGCAGCTGCTGGATTTTCCCAAGTGCTTTTTTAATTCATTTATTGTTGCGATAGCAGTGACCGCACTTACTATTTTCCTCTGTAGTTTAGCTGCATATGTATTTACCAGACTTGAGTTCAAAGGCAGAAATATTGTTTTTATTCTTTATTTGTCAACGATGATGATTCCGATTACTGTAAGACTGATTCCGTCTTATAATCTGTGTAGAAATCTCAATATGCTGGATACATATATGGGGATGATACTTCCGCAGGTAGCATGGTCCATTCCGTTTGGAACATTTCTTATGCGCCAGTTTTATATGGGAATACCGAAGCAACTGGATGAAGCAGCAAAAATTGATGGAGCAAATCATTTCCAGATATTCTGGAAGATCTTACTGCCAAATACGAAATCAAGTATGACAACATTAGGAATTTATACATTTATTTCTGCGTGGAATAATCTGATCTGGATGTTGTTATCCGTCAGAAGTGAAGGCAAATGGACAGTAACATTGGGAATAAGTTCAATCTGTGGCGCATCTGTAATCAAACAGCCGACATGGAATCTGATCATGGGTGTTATCGTGATTGGAATGATTCCTGTTCTGATTCTGTTTTTTGCATTCCAGAAATATTTTATGCAGTCTGTAGCTGCAACCGGCATTAAATAGTAAAAAGGAGATCAGTTATGAAAGGTTTAGTGGTAACAGAAGACAATAAACTGTACCTGGAAGAAAAGCTTCCGATTCCGGAGATCGGAGAGTATGAAGCACTGGTAAAAAATGAATGCTGTATGATCTGTAACGGAACGGATCTGGGAGTTATTGGAGGAAAAGTCAGAGAAGTAACGAGATATCCGGCGGTTTTAGGACACGAAGATGCAGGAAGAGTTGTTAAAATCGGCAAAAAAGTTACTTCTTTTAAAGTGGGAGATCTTGTAGTCAGGGCAGGACAACCGGATAATGAGAAATTTTCCAGCGCTTGGGGCGGATTTGCTGAATATGGAATTGTAAAAGATTATAAAGCAGCCATGGCAGACCAGGCCGATGTAAAAGATATTAATCTTGGAATTACACAGCAGGTGTGCCCGGAAGGAATGCAGGCAGAAGCTGCTTCTATGCTGATAACTTTAAAGGAAACATACAGTGCATTAAAAAGAATCGGCGTTGAAGATAAAAAGAAGATGGTCATACTCGGAGACGGACCGGTTGCACTTGCTTTTCTAAGCTGTGCAAAACTGATGGGAATTCAGGAGATTTATGTCCTGGGAAATCACAGAGACAAGCTGGAAACAGCAGAAAAACTGGGAGCAGCAGGTACATTTCTTAACAAAGACGAAGAAGAAAAGAAAAAAGCTTCTGATCTGTTTGACAGAAAGTCCGATATCTGTATAGATACGATTGGATCAAATCAGACAATCACGCAGTGTCTGGACTATATTAAAGAGACAGGGACAATTGCTGTATATGGCTTAAAAAGCGGAGAAAATCTGAATGTACCATTACCGGAACTCAGGAATTTCAATATTCAGTATGTGCAGTGGCCGGTGCCTGAGGTAGAAGCAGAAGTACATAAGCCGGTTTGTGATGCGATTATGGATGGGAAAATAGACATCGATTTATTTGTGACACATAGATTTTCAATAGATGATTATGAAAAAGGATTTCAGGCAGTAAAAGACAGAACTGCATTGAAGGTAGTTTTAAATTTTTAAGGCAACTCAGGAGGAACGCATGATGGCAGGTTATCGATTCAATAAAGAAGAATATTTTAAAGAGACCAAAGAGGTATATTCTAATTATCCAACCGATGTTTCCAGAATGGAAGAAGAACTGGACCGCCTCCAGAAAGAAAATCCAAAGGCAAGCTCTTTTCAGAAAAAAACATGGATCTACAGAATTGCAGCCAGGGATGCTGAAGTGATTCTTTTTCCATCCAGTCCGTTTTATGCAGAAATTGATACAGGAAGAGAACAGAACAGTGTTACGGCATCGTTCCCGCCACAGCCAGGCATTGGATGTTGGCTAATGAAGCAATACCCAGATTTTGTAGATGAATATGGAGAATGGAGTGGATACTACGGAAAATATGGTGTCATGAACGGACCACAGTTTATGGATGCGGCGCATCACTATGCAAATTGTGAAACTGTGTTGAAATATGGTCTATCAGGAATAATCAGACATGCAATGATGCGTCTGGAAGAGAAAAATCTTACAGATCATCAGCAGGATTTTTTAAAATGTATGGTCGATGTATGCCGAAGTCTGCAAAAAATTTCTGAAAGATTTGCAGAAAAAGCGGAGGAAATGCTGAAAACAGAACACGATGAGGAACATGTAAAGGCACTTAAAATGATTGCTGTTACGGCACGCCGAATTCCATCTGAACCGGCAGAAACATTTTATGAAGCAATGTGTGCAATCTGGTTTACGCGTGAGATGTGCAATGCGTTAGATGGTCTTGGATTTGCTGTGATTGGCCATTTGGACAGAATCCTGATTAGTTATTATGAAAGAGATTTGAAAAATAATCGAATAACGCCGGATGAGGCGCAGGAACTGGTTGACTGTTTTGTATCAATGACAGATGCAAGATGGGATCTTGAAGCAGACCTGCCAGGGGGCACAAATGCAGATATTATTATAGGCGGATGTGATAAAAATGGCAATATTGTTTATAATGACATAAGCAGGATGATCATAAACAGTTATAAAAAATATCATTTTGCAAATCCGAAACTACAGGTGAGAATATCGGCAAAGCATCCGGATGAATTTCTGATGCAGGTTGGTGAATTGGCAGGAATGGGTCTGAATGTGCTGTCTGTCTTTAATGATGATGTGATAATTCCAGCAAATCAGAAGCAGGGAAAAAGTCTGGAAGACTGTCGACTTTATGTCGCAGGTGGCTGCCAGGAAATCTGTCTTTCTAATGAAGTCAACAGCAGAGCATATACCTATCTTAATCTTGTGCAGATGTTAAATGGATCCTTATATCCAGAGTACTGGAATGACGTATTTAAAAGGGATGGATTTAAATTTATTCCAGCTGCGAATGCGAGCGATTTTGAAGAATTCTATCATATTGTAATTGAAAATTATAGAAATGAACTGAATTTCTTTGTGAAAAAATATAACGAATATGGTTCATGGTGGAAAATAATAAATCCGTCGTTGTTCTTTTCTGCAACTATGCCATCATGTACTGAGACGGCAAAAGATGTCTCAGAAGGCGGTGCTGTCTATAATACAGATAATTTTGCTGCTGCGGGTGCAGGGACAGTAATTGATTCGTTATATGCGATAAAGAAGGCAGTATATGAAGATAAGATTACGACATTTGGTCACCTGCTTAAAGCGATGAAAGAAGACTTCAGAGATGATGAGATCCTTCGACAATATTTGCTTCATAAAGTCCCAAAATTCTGCAAGGATAAAGATGCTACAGAATTTGGAAAAAAGGTTATGGATGATCTGGCTGAATGTCTTGGAGGACAGGCAAATTACAGAGGCGGAAAATTTGAGCCGTCATTATTTGCTTTTTATTCTTATAACTGGTTTAAAAATGTAACGATTGCAACGGCCGATGGACGAAAAAGTGAAAGTGCTCTCTCACGAGGCGTTAACCCAAGTGAAAGTACAGAAAACATCAATATTGCAGCATTACTTGATGCAATAAAAACAATGGATTACACGAAATATCCGGGTGGGGCAGTTATTTATATGGACATTCCACTGATGTATAAAACTCCGCAGCCGTCATTGTTTGCAAGTGTGATGCGGGCCTTCTGTGAAAATGGCGGAAGCATTATGGATTTTAATGTTATCAGCAGGAATGCACTTTTAGAGGCACAGAAAAATCCGGAAACACATAAAAATATTGTAGTAAGAGTGTGTGGATACAGTGCATATTTCCATACATTGACTGCGGAAATGCAGAATGAGGTAATTCAGCGTACACAGAGGTAAGCGGTAAAATGAAGCAAAAATTACTGGTAAGTCAGATACAGAACTTTTCTCTGCATGACGGACCGGGAATACGGACAACTGTATTTTTACAGGGATGTAATTTGCGGTGCAAATGGTGTCACAACCCGGAGACATGGAAAAAGGAAAGTATACTGAGTTATACGGAAAATAAATGTATTGGCTGTGGTCAGTGTATTGAAATCTGTCCCTCAGGAGCACAACAGATACAAAACGGGCAGCATATTTATGAAAGAACTCTTTGTACTGTGTGTGGAAAGTGTGTGGAAATTTGCTGCACAGAAGCATTGGAAATCGTAGGAAGTTATTATTCTGCTGAAGAATTATCGGAACTTTTGCTCAGAGACAGAAGACTCTATGAAATTTCAGAAGGTGGTGTTACTTTTTCCGGTGGAGAACCAATGATGCAGGCAGAGATTCTATATGATTTGTGCAACAGACTTCAGAAAGAGCATATTTCAGTTGCTTTTGAAACAGCACTTGCTTTTCCTTGGAAAGTGATACACAGAATGACAGAATGTGCAGATCTGTTTCTTGTAGATTTTAAGATGTTTGACAATGAAAAACATAAAGAATATACAGGAACAGAAAATACCCTGATCAAAGAGAATCTGAAAAAACTGGTGAATTACAGACCGATCATGATCAGGCTTCCAATTATAAAAGGAATCAATGATGAGATAGAAAATGCTGTTGCAACAGCAGATTTTTTTGCAGCTCTTGGAAGAAACATCAAGAGTGTGGAATTTTTGCCGTATCATGATTTTGGAGTTGAAAAAGCAAAACATGTCGGAGTGAATCAGCAGATGTTTGAAGCACCTGATGAAAAACAGCTGGAGCTGTTGAAAGAAGTTTACAGAAGTAAAAAGATTGACGTAGTGGAATAAAGAAGATTGCTAACAGAAAGGAACAGAGACAGAAATGAAAAAGCATTTTCTGAAAAAGCACGAAGAAAACTGGTTGCGCATTCCTTATGAAGAGAATGCAGATCCATGTATTATAACTATTTCAGACAGTACTGGAAAAAAAGAAACTATTCAGATGAAAGTATCTAAGACAAGAGTGGACTATTGGATGGCATATCCCCTGAAAGATTTTTTCGGGGACGATATTCAGGCAGAAGGTCCGGCGAGCAGATGGATCAATGCAATAGAACTTTCTGATGATCCGGAAAAACAGAGAAGAAGAGAACTGTCTAAGTCTGTCATTCATTATATGCCGCCAACCGGATGTATCCGGGAACTGAACAGTGTAAAAAAAGCAGGAGAACAGTGGGTTTTAGATTGTGTAACCGATCCATGTTCACTGACAGGAAATGAAGAAAATCAAACAGCTATGAGACTTGTAAGCAAGGATCTGCTGCACTGGAAATCCGAGGAGAATGAGTTAGAAGAAATTGAAATCAACTGCCGGAAATCAGATAAATGGATTGGAGATGTCGAAAAACAAATAGAATTTGAAGAAGATGGAAAAATCTGGATTCTAGGTCAGACTGCGAAAAAAACGTGTGAAGGTGTTGCATCATCTAATGCAATCAGTATTCCATCCGTTTTTTCAGGAGAACAGATAAAGCCAGCTGCACAGATGGATAATCTGCGAGTGTGGGTTAGACAGTGGCATAATGAGCATATTGATAAAAAGTTTGAATTTCTCATGAGATTTCGTCAGGGACCAGACGTATGGCCGGAAGTCCGACTTCTGGCACCTGAAAATATTTTATCTGATATTCAGACAAAGGCCTGTGAGGTAGAACTGGAGATGTTTGTCGGACAGGAACCGGAAATTGAGTTTGAGCTGTGTGGAGTGAAGTGGGTCTGGAAGGCATTAGATCAGACACTGAACTGTCAGGGATATAAAATGAAAATTCCAACGGAAAAAGGAAGACTGTATCTGCATTTCTACAGGGACATGGCAATTCAGGAATTATATGCAGACAGAAAGAATGCAATGCTCATAGTACAGGATAATGGACCGAAAAAAGAAGATTATAAGATTCGAAGTGAGCAGGTGGAAAATATCAATAATCCATCATTTTATCTGCAATATAATGCGGACCCGTATTTTGAAATCCATACGAATGGAAAAACAGCCTCTGTCATTTGTCTGAATATATGGGGTTTAAGATCTACGAGATATGAAGAAGAAAACAGAAGGCTGATCGAACAGGAAGAAAAAGGACAGCCGTTGTTTAAATCTGAATCTTACACAATATATGAGAAATGTGTAGAAGATCGTATTTATGGAGAACCTGCAGCATGGGCACTGCGTGGTGGAAAAATAGTTTTATCACCTGTACGCGCGGTGGAAGAATTCTGCTGGAGAGATACTCCGTGGGGAGACATGACAAGAATCCAGAACCGAACCGAGCGTTGGGACGCACCGGAAGATTCAGCCTACCCGAAATTACATACAGAGCATAACGTCATAAATGCAGCATTTTCGCTTGCAACAGATATTATGTGTCAGAACAGAAATAAAAAGTATGCCTTGCCAGGACAAGAAGGTCTGATGAATGCGGCTGTTTTTCAAAGAGAAGGAGAAGGTTTTGGAAGTTGGGTAAGAGATACCTGCCATGCAGCATTTCGATGTCAGAATCTACTTGCACCGGATGAAGCCAGGGAGTCGTTATCCTATATTTCTGAACATGGATTTAATAATGGTGTTGACTGTGCTGCCATGCCGGCGATTGCAGCATGGGATCATTATATAACAACTGGAGATATCCAGCTTTTGTATGAAATGTTACCTGGAATTATAAAATATGCAGAAGAAGCGGATGCACGTTATGATGAAGAAATGCAGCTGGTTCATGCAACCATGTGTCTTGCGCAGGATGCTTTTGAAGAACCGGAGAATGGCGGATACTGTCTTGGAACAGAAATTGCATTTGCCCTGATGTATCAGGATGTCGCCAGAATATGTGAGGTGACAGGATGCTATCCGGAGAGAATTAAGTTCTGGGAAAGTCGTTCGAAGGAAATGCTTGCATCCATAAAGGAAAAATACTGGAATGAAGAAAAAGAATGCTTTACAAGTGGACCAATAGGAAGTGAAGCATACGAAAAAGGCTGGTGGGAGACGACTGGGGCAGAAATGGTTTTGTGGCCACGATTTGGTATTGCAACTGAGAGACAGAGAAATCTGTTTTTGAAGACAATCGAAAGTAATCCAGAGGCATTTTCTGAGTTTGGAATTAACTGGTATCCGTTCCGCAAAGAAAAAAACCATTTCTGGAGAGCATGCTGGGTATCATGGACGCTTGGGTTATCAGAGGCAGCTGGTGAAAGTGGAAATAAAGAGTTTCTGAAAAAGCTTATTTATGCACAGGTGAGAAATGTGCTCCTGAATAAATCTTTTCATGAAGTAATGGATGTTGATACAGGAAGAGCGTGGAGATGGCCGCACCTGCCATGGCATGCGGCAGGTTTTATTGGATTTATTGTTAATGGAATTTTTGGAATACGTTATAGTGAACAGGGAATTCAGATACATCCATGTATTTTGGATGAATTTGAGGGAGCAGTACTTGATTCTGTTCCATATCAGAATGCAAAATTTGTATTTGAGATACATGGGCATGGTGACAGCTATACAGTAAAAATGGATGGAAATCTGGTGGAAGGTTCCTTTGGCAAGGAAATGACAGGAGAGCATAAGGTGGATATATATGCTTATGAAACTGAATAAAATCGGTATGGTAAGAAATAACTGTGAGGATAGAACATGAGCATAAAGAAAGCAATTGCAGCCGGACATATCTGTTTGGATATTACACCGGCTTTTAAGAGCAAGGAAGAAAAAAACATCAAAGACCTTTTCAGACCGGGGCAACTAATCGCAATGGATGCGGCCAAAGTAAGTCTTGGCGGATCGGTATCCAACACAGGTGTTGGCATGAAACGTCTTGGCGCAGATGTAGAACTAATGGGAATGGTCGGAGATGATGCATTTGGTCAGATGGTTCTCAACGAACTGGAAAAATATGGTGCATCTCCGGAGAGCATGATTGTAAGAAAAGGAGTCGGAACTTCTTATTCTGTAATCCTTGCACCGGCAGGCATTGACAGGATCTTCCTTCACTGCTCAGGTGCTAATGATACATTTACTCTGGATGATATCGATCTGGAAAAGGTAAAAGGAGCAAATCTGTTCCATTTTGGCTATCCATCGCTGATGCGGAAGATGTATATTGATGGCGGCAAAGAACTGGTTCGTCTTTTAAAGGCTGTTCATGAACAGGGAGTTGCAATCTCTGTTGATATGGCAATGTTTGAAGAAAGTACAGAAGCAGGTACCCAGGATTGGAACGAAGTTCTGAAATCTGTGATTCCGTACATTGATTTCTTTGTGCCGAGTGTTGAAGAACTCTGCATTATGCTGGACCGTGACCGTTATCATGAATGGAACGAAAGGGCAAATGGTTCAGATGTAACGAACTTCCTTGATGTTGAAAAAGATATCAGGCCACTGGCAGATAAGCTTCTCTCCTATGGTGCAAAAGTTATCCTGATCAAATGTGGTACACCGGGCATCTATTTTCGCACAGCAGCCAAGGAACAGCTTCTGAAGATTGGTGGTGGAATCGGAGAAGAGATTGCGGAGACATGGGCAGTCAAAGAAGCTTTTGAGAAGAGTTATTTCGTAGAAAAAGACAAAGTCGCATCTGGAACAGGCGCCGGAGATACGACGATTGCTGCATTCTTAAGTGCTATCCTGGAAGGCAAAAGCTGGGAGGATGCTCTTCATCTTGCAACAGCGACCGGAGCGCTCTGTGTACAGACCTATGATGCGCTCAGTGGAATCATTCCACTTGATGAAGTACAGAAGAAGATTGCCGCAGGTTGGGAAAAAAGAAAGTAAGAGGTAGAAAAAATGTTAGTTAATATGAATGATGTGCTTTATCCGGCAAAAAAGGGAAAATATGCAGTAGGACTATTTAATGCGGTAAACCTGGAACTGGCGCGAGGAATCATTGCAGCAGCAGAAAATTCTCAGTCACCGGTTATCATGGGAACTGCGGAAGTACTTCTTCCATACGGACCACTGGAAGAGGTTTCCTATTATCTTATTCCTATGGCTAAGAAAGCAAATGTTCCGGTAGTTATTCATCTGGATCATGGCCTTAAGAAAGAAACATGCCTGAAAGCTCTGGAACTTGGATTCTCATCCATTATGTATGACTGCTCTACAGATTCTTATGAAGATAATGTAAGAAAAGTTAAAGAAATGGCAGACATCGCGCATTCTTATGGAGCAACCATCGAGGGCGAACTCGGACATGTAGGTGACAACCCGGATTCTGCAGAGGGAAGCGCCCATATCAATCCGGCTGATTTCTATACAGATCCGAGGATGGCAAAAGACTTTGTTGACAAAACAGGTGTGGATGCTCTTGCAATTGCAGTAGGAACTGCCCACGGGGCATATAAGTTGCCTCCAAAGCTTGATTTTGAGAGAATTAATACCATTGCTCATACAGTAGATGTACCGCTTGTTCTGCATGGCGGTTCCGGACTTACAGACAACGACTTCAAACGTGCGATTCAGGAAGGTATAAGCAAGATCAATATTTTTACGGATATCAATGTGGCAGCAGTAGAGGCTGAATTCCGCAAATTTGAAAGTATGAATAAAGGTATCATTGATTTGATTCCGGCGGCAGTTGAGGCTGTTAAACAGGAAACCATGAAGAAGATGATACTTTTCTCAAGCAATGGAAAAGGTGTATTAGACCAGCCATCCCAGGATGAACTTGTAAAAGCTGTTGTTCAGGGTGTTCTCAAAGAAATTGTTGGAAAATAGGGTATTATTGATCCGAGCAGAAACAGAATAAGAGGTTGACTAGAGCATTTTGAAGATTTTGTGTGCAAAAGTAGAGTTTGGCTTGCGAAATACATGAATAAATAGTTATAATATAAAGAAACAAGCGAATCTGTAAAATCGCGGAGGATTGAATGGCAAATATTAAAGATGTGGCCAAACTGGCTGGAGTTTCTGTAACAACTGTTTCAAGAGTATTGAATAATAAAGGGTATATATCACAGGATACATACGAAAGTGTATATAAAGCAATTGATCAGCTTGATTATGTCCCAAATCAGATTGCTAGAAACCTTTTTAGACAAAAATCTTATTATATTAGTCTGATCGTGCCTGACAGCTCGCATCCTTTTTGGGCGGAAATAACGAAATACATCGAAAAAAAACTTTATAAACATCATTATAAACTTTTTTTATGTAATACCGGAGATACGGAAGATAAAGAAAGAGATTATATAAAAATGATGAGAGAAAATATGGTAGATGGTATTATTCTTGGAACGCATATGTTAGCAGAGTCCGAATATCAGAATCTGGATCTTCCTATTGTGGCATTTGATTATCGAGTTGCGGAAGAGATTCCAACCATCTATTCTGACCATAATAAGGGTGGTTTGCTGGCTGCAAATGAAATTATAAAGAATGACTGCAAATGCGTTTTAAATGTAACGGCTGTTGTAACAGATAAATCTCCTTCTATTAATCGTCATAGGGTTTTTTCAGAAACATTGAAGAAAAATGGTGTAAAATGTATCGATTATATCTGGAATACAAAACAAAGAACAGAAGAATATCATCAGCAAATGAATAAACTTTTTGATGAATATCCGGAAATGGATGCAATGTTTTCGGAAGATTTGATCATTATGAATGCGTTAAAATGTGCAGGTGAGAGGGGAATGTGTATTCCTGATGAATTTAAAGCAGTAGGATATGATGGAACGCTGATTGCAAAGATAAGTTATCCGTCAATGACTTATGTTTCACAGCCAATAAAAGAATTGGCAGATACATTGGTAGATGTATTATTAAAGAAAATAAATGGTGCAAAATTACATGAAGATATTATTTTGAAGGATGTTTGTCTGGTGAAAGGGCAAACGACAGAATAGAATAAAAAAAATTACAGAGAAAGTTCCTATAGTGTTGAATGGCATTGTAGGAGCTTTCTCTGTAATTTTTTTAAGGTGTACGATCCAGATGAGGGAAAAAGGGCGTTGATTTTATAGAGAGAATATCCACACCTCCGTTTGCAGACTTGAATTTACCTTCATTTGATATTATAATCAAAGAGATTGAAACGAATCCTGAAAACAGCGGGAACATCTAATTTTAAGGAGGAATCTTATTATGAGTACCTGGAACAACCTGGATACTCTTGAATCTTTCAAAGAACTTTCAAATGTAAAGAAAGTAAACCTTGTAGAAGCTATGACCGGAGAAAATGGTGCAGAACGTGTTAAAAAATACAGCGTACCGATGGCTGCTGGTCTTGCATATAACTATGCTGCAAAACAGGTAGATGACGACGTACTTGAAGGTCTCAAAAAGCTTGCAAAAGAAGCACAGCTTACTGAAAAATACGCAGCTCTCTACAATGGCGAAATGATCAATACAGGTGAGAAACGTCTCGTTCTTTATCAGCTGACACGTGGCCAGCTTGGTGATACTGTTACAGCTGACGGCGTTGACAAACGTGCTTTCTATGTAGAACAGCAGCAGAAGATTGCTGACTTTGCCAATAAAGTACATGCAGGTGAGATTACAAACGCAGCAGGAGAAAAATTCACAACTGTTGTTCAGATCGGTATCGGCGGAAGTGACCTTGGTCCGCGTGCAATGTACCTTGCACTTGAGAACTGGGCAAAGAAAAATGACAAATTTAAAATGGAAGCCAGATTCATCAGCAATGTAGATCCTGATGATGCAGCAGCAGTCCTGAATTCTATTGATGTTGCACATTCCATTTTCGTACTGGTATCTAAATCAGGTACAACTCTTGAAACACTGACAAATGAATCCTTCGTAAAAGATGCTCTTAAAAATGCAGGACTGGATGCTTCCAAGCATATGATCGCTGTTACAAGTGAGACTTCTCCACTTGCTAAGAGTGATGATTATCTTGCAGCATTTTTCATGGATGATTATATCGGTGGACGTTATTCTTCCACATCTGCAGTTGGCGGTGCTGTATTATCTCTGGCATTCGGACCGGAAGTATTTGCAGAATTCCTTGAAGGTGCAGCAGAAGAAGATAAACTTGCTAAAAACGAAGATGTTATGCAGAACCCGGCTATGCTGGATGCGCTGATCGGCGTATATGAAAGAAACATCCTTGGATATCCAAGCACAGCAGTTCTTCCATATTCACAGGCACTCAGCCGCTTCCCTGCACATCTGCAGCAGCTTGATATGGAATCTAACGGAAAATCTGTAAACCGTTTCGGTGATCCTGTAAATTATGTAACAGGACCGGTAATCTTTGGAGAACCAGGAACAAACGGACAGCATTCCTTCTATCAGCTTCTTCATCAGGGAACTGATATCGTACCGCTTCAGTTCATCGGATACAGAAATAACCAGATGGGCACAGATGTAGTGATCCAGGACAGCACAAGCCAGCAGAAACTCTGCGCTAACGTTGCAGCTCAGATCGTTGCATTTGCATGTGGTAAATCTGATGAAAACAGCAATAAGAACTTTGAAGGTGGACGTCCGTCAAGCATCATCATTGGTGATCAGGTAAATCCTGCAAGCCTTGGTGCACTCCTTGCACACTTTGAAAACAAAGTAATGTTCCAGGGATTCCTGTGGAACCTGAACAGCTTTGACCAGGAAGGTGTTCAGCTTGGTAAAGTTCTTGCAAAACGTGTTCTTGCACATGAGACAGATGGAGCACTGAAAGTATTCAGCGATCTGCTGAATATCTGATTTGAAAGTTAGATCAATCATGAAATAATACAAGCCCTTCGCTTACAAATTGTAGGTGGAGGGCTTGTGTTTTACACGTGGAAAATCACCTTGTAACTTGCCATTATGGCAATACGATCAGTAGAGTATCTGCAGAGTCTTGTTCGGGAGCTTGTAAAGCTTCCGAACGAGACTGAGTGGGTAGAATTTAAATGTAACAATAAGCAACCTCAAATGATTGGTGAATATATTTCGGCATTAAGTAATTCAGCAGCACTATGCGAACGACCTAAAGCATATTTGGTTTGGGGTGTAGATGATGCAACGCATAAAATTGTTGGAACTGAATTTCAATATCGTAAAATGAAAAAGGGAAATGAGGAATTGGAAGCATGGCTTTCCAGAATGCTTTCACCAAGAATTAATTTCCGATTTTTTGAGGTCCCGATGGATGAAGGAATGGTTGTGCTGATGGAGATTCCTTGTGCAGAAAAACAGCCGGTACAGTTCGCTGGTGGGGAATTTATAAGAATTGGAACGAACAAAAAGAATTTAAAAGAGTATCCTGACAAAGAAAGAGAATTATGGAGAACATTCGATTCTACACCATATGAACTTCGAATTGCGATGGGAAATTTAGATGAAGATGAAATGGTGTTATTATTGGATTACTCAAAGTATTATGATAAACTGGAAATGCCAATTCCGAGAAATCGGGATAAAGTATTGGAAGATTTACAGCATGAAAAGTTCATAAAGAGAAATGATGCCGGTACATGGGATATCACGAATATGGGAGCATTGATGATCGCAAAGGATTTGAAGAAATTTGAATCTTTGCATAGAAGAACTGTGAGGGTGATATGGTATAAGGAGAATTCCAGACTGGATGCTATCAGAGAAAAAGAGTTCTGTGCGGGCTATGCATTTTCGCATGAAGAAATCGTGCAGTATATTATGACAATTATTCCGCAGGAAGAGGTTATTGTAGAAGCAACAAGGAAATCTGTTGTCAGTTTTCCGGAAATTGCTATCCGTGAGTTGTTGGCAAATGCTATGATACATCAGGATCTGCAGCAAAGAGGTACAAATCCGATGGTAGAAGTGTTTAAAAATCGAATTGAATTTTCAAATGCTGGTGCACCACTGGTAGCAATTGAAAGAATTGTAGATTCGGTGCCGGTGTCCAGAAATGAAAATATTGCCGGATTTATGCATAAATGTGGTATCTGTGAGGAACGTGGCAGTGGATATGATAAGATTGTTGAAGCAACCGGCAAAAATGAATTACTTGCACCGAGGATTGAAAATCAAAACAATCAATTTACAAAAGCAATATTGTTTGCGAAAGTACCGTTTGAATTAACCACGAAAGAAGATCGGATGCGTACTTGTTATATGCAGGCATGTCTGGCATATGTCAATTTTGAGGGGATTTCTAACTCAGATATTCGAAAAATATTTGGATTAGGAGAAAAAGAGAAAGCTAAAGCATCTCGACTTCTTACCAGTGCTGTTGACGGAGGCTATATTAAAGTAATGGATCCAGATACTGCACCAAGATATAAAAAGTATATTCCATATTGGGCATAATTTAAGTTTCGCTAAGTTTCACTTATATAGGCTGGATGAGGAAAATTCAATAGAGCAATATGAAAAAAGGCACTGAAAACCACTGAATTATTGGTTTTACAGTGCCTTCTCTTTGACTAACGAGAAAAAACATAATAAATTTAAGTTTTGCTAAGTTTCACTAAGTTCAGCATTAACAGATCGCCACTGCCTTTTCGGCTCAAATTTCCCACACCCATCACAGGTCTGCGGCCAGTTGATTTTCCATTCAAAATATTCATTTCTGGTAATTTCGCCAGATTTTAATTCTTTCTTTCTGAGAACCCATTCTTTCATAAAATCATTGAGAACTCCATAATTGAACCACATACCAACAGGTGGATGAGCAGGCCAGTTATCTGAATCATGGTAACGGACAGAGGTATCTTCGCTGGAATTGCATTTCTCTCCGGGATAAGTTTCTAACTGAAAGAGATTGATAGCTGCCGGATTAAATTCGTCAATCCAGAACAGGATTTCCATAAGTTCAGAAGCATCCATAGTAGTAGGCTCATGCAGTGCCAGTGGATTCACATCCAGAATTTTAGCCATTTCAGTTACCAGATCTTTGCGGGGAACCCGGTAATTCGTTTCATATTGGGCAAGGCGGTTTGCACCTTTATCGCCCCAGCCGAGGGCAGCACCAAGTTCTGCCTGTGTCATATTCCGGAATGTCCGGATTTTTTTTATTTTATTACCGATTGTCATATCAGATTTCCCACTTTCTTTTTGATAAATCCATTTTACTACCAAAAACAGTGAATGTAAACAGAAAGATTCGCATTGAAGCGAATAAAACACTTGACATTCGCATGAATGCGAATTAAAATGACAGTACGATAAAGGTTCGCATGAAAGCGAATGTACAGATGAGGATAAATACTATTTGCAAATTATTGCAAAATGAGGTTGTAAAATCCTTCTGTCAGGCTTTATTAGTGAAAGGATTTTTTTGAAGAGAACAACATTTTGGTGTTTCTAGGCTGTAATAAGTGAAAGGATATTCAAAAAACTCTCTTTTTGTACCTTGAAAATTACATGAGCTGTATAATCTGATTCCACAGATGCCATAACCCTGTAAAGGATTTTACGGGCGAGCGTCAAAGATACTCCGGAAACGGCTGGTAAGTTTGCGAAGAAGCTACCAGCATTCAGAAATATTCTGATAGAGGTTGGCAGTAACGCTGACAGCAGATTATACGAATGGAAGCCAACACGCCGAACGGAATATGCAATGCTATAACAATAGATAAACTGTGAGAACAAAATACGAAAAGGTAAGGTGATGCAATTGAGAAAATTGCAGGTATAGGACAACTGATACAAAGAATATGTTGGAAAAGAGGTGAGCATCATGGTGAATCAGTCAGTAATAGACTCCAGTGTTGATCTGGAGCAGTTAAAGGACATTGAAGATTTAATTCCTGATATGGATAAAGCTATTTCTGAGAAAGTGGAAACTTTTCTGGATAAATCCGGCGATCAGCCGTATGCCCACATGAATGAAGGATATGTAGTGGTTGTGGAGATGACAGGAGAAATGGATGCCACAGATGCCATTAGCGATTATCTTAGAAAAAGAACGGAGTTGATGTATTAGATGCAAGTCTTGAAAAAACATCTTGCGAAGCTACAGATGTTATGTTAATGTGAGGTCAGGGAAAATGAACGTGATACATGGTTTCTGACTTCTATTCAATGGAATAAGTAAGTTGGGAGCGATGTAAAATGGAACAGATGCAAATGAATATGCCAGATATATACGATGCTGCATTGTATCTTCGATTATCGAAAGATGATATGGAAGAGGGCGATGCGAAGTCAGAGAGCAACAGCATTGCAAATCAGAGAGAGTTACTTCGGAGCTTTGTAAAAAGCCAGCCGGATATTCAGATCTTTGATATATATGTGGATGACGGATACTCAGGAGGAAATTTTGACCGACCTGAGTTTAAACGAATGACAACTGATATAGAAGCTGGAAAAGTAAACTGCGTGATTGTAAAAGACTTATCCAGATTCGGAAGAGAGTATATAGAAGCCGGGCGATGGATCGAAAAGACCTACCCGGCTTTAAATGTGCGTTTTATTTCAGTTACAGACCAGTTTGACAGTAAAACAGCAGATTTTTCAGAAAAGTCATTTGTTGTTCCAATCAAAAATTTTGTAAATGAAAGCTATTGCCGGGACATTTCCGGTAAAGTGCGAAGCCACCAGAAAATCAAACGTGAAAAAGGTGAATTTATTGGAGCATTTGCCCCGTATGGTTACTGCAAAGATCCGGAGAATAAGAATTGTCTGGTGATTGATTCTTATGCAGCGGATATTGTAAGAAAAATATTTTCATGGAAAATTGATGGATTCAGTCTTGGAGCAATCGCAGAAAAACTGAATGTACGTCATGTGCAGTCGCCGAAAGAATATAAAAAGGCAAATGGTGAAAATTACAATTCCGGATTCCATAGTTCAGATACACCGAAATGGTCGGCAGTGCAGATCAAAAGGATTCTGACCAATGAAGTCTATATTGGAAACATGGTACAGGGCAAGCAGGAACGAATCAGCTATAAAGTAAAGCAACGCCTGGATAAGCCAGAAGCAGAGTGGGTGAAAGTAGAAAATACGCATCCGGCAATTATCAGGCAGAATGATTTTGATGTGGTTCAGAAGCTGCTTCAATATGATGGTAGGGCATCGAAAACATCAGACAGTGCAAACTTTTTTTCGGGATTTGTGTTTTGCGGAGATTGCAAGACACCGATGATACGCAGGGTAAATCAGTATAAGGGGAAGAAAAAAGCCTTTTATATCTGCCAGACAAAGAACAAAGGTGGAGATTGCACCAGACACAGTATTCCGGAAGAGGCGCTGAAAAGAATTGTGTTGAAAGAGATTCAGGCATATACGGCACTTTTTGTAGACTATCAGATGATTATGGAAGAACTTTGTGAGATGCAAGTCAGCTACGATCAGGTAATCGGTTATGATACGCAGATTAGTAAGTTGCAGGAAGAATATAACCGCTATTACAGTCTGAAAGCGTCTTTAGATGATGACTTGAAAGAGGGATTGATCAGCAAAGAAGAGTTCGATGATTTTCGGGAAAGTTACGGAAGAAAATGTGAAGAACTGGAGCAGATGATCGAGAATCAGAAAAAATTGGTAAAGCAAATGTTTGAGGGTGGAGTGTCTGCAACTGTTCAGTTGGAGGACTGGAAGAAATCACTGGAAATCAAAGAACTGGATCGCACATTGCTGGCACTGACCGTAGATAAAATCTATATTTATGAAAACAAACAGATCAAAATTCATATCCGTTATCAGGATATGATTGAGAAAATGAAAGTCATAAGACGGTTTTATGCGGAACACCGGACAGAGTGCAGGAAAGAGGTGGGATAAATGGCAAGGACAGCAAAAAGATATAAGAAAAACACAGAGAAGAAAGTTCTTGGGATTCCGGTATGTATGGCTGCAATTTATGTCAGATTATCCGTAGACAGTGATGAAAAAAAGTCAGAATCTATTGAAACACAGGTTACGCTGATAAAAGAGTTCATTCAGAAGCACAATGAAAATCCGAACAGAGAGTATGAAATTGCTGTATATAACATTTATTCTGATCTGGGAAAAACCGGAACAAATTTTGACAGACCGGGATTTGAACGGATGATGAATGATGTCAGGGAAGGTAAAATAAACTGTATTCTGGTAAAGGATTTCTCACGATTTGGAAGAAATTATATCGAAACTGGCAACTATCTGGAAAAGATTCTTCCTTTTATGAAAGTGCGGTTTATTTCTGTATGTGACAACTATGATTCATTTGCACCGGATGCCAAGAATCAGGAATTATCCATGAATATCAAGAATCTGGTGAATGATGCTTATGCGAAAGACATTTCCGCAAAAGAACGGGCAGCGAAACGTATTGCACAGAAAAATGGTGAGTATGTGGGATCTACAGCTCCATATGGATATTGTGTGGAAAAGATAAATGGAATTTATAAGTTGATGGTGGAACCGGAAGCTGCAAAGATTGTCCGCAGGATTTTTGAAGAATATGCTTCGGGAGAGGGCATACAGAGCATTATTGACAGGCTGTTTGAGGATAGGGTACATCGGATTTCAGATTATAACCAATATCATCATGTGTACTGTCAGGACGGAGAGAACCTTCATCAGTGGGGAAATTCTTCGATACGTGCAGTGCTGAACCGGAATAATTATTATGGCGATCTGGTTCAGAGAAAATATGAATCCAGATTTCAAAGAGGTGAAAAATGGTGTGACATATTGGACGAGAGCCAGTGGATTATTACGCCAAATGCCCATGAGCCAATTATTAGCAGAGAATTGTTTGAAAAAGCACAGGTCAGGCTAAAAGCAGCACAACAGAAAGCAACAAAAACTACTGCAGGGTGGGAAGATGATGAAAGAGCATTTTACAATGTATTCTATTGTGGTGATTGTAAGCGGAAAATGTGTACACGTAGATACAGAGGCAATGTGTATTACTTTTGCAATGCTGCCTGGTATCGGGATGAAAGAAAATGTAGTCACAAATCTATTTCCGAGGAGAAGCTGCAGAAAATTGTCCGTTCGGAGCTGACCAGACAGTTTCAGTTATCTGGATTGCGGAAAAAGGATATGTCTGCTATAAGCAGTGCGGTATTTCTTTCCAAAATCAGTGAGATTCAAACTGAGATCAGAAAACTGGATGCAGATATGGAAAGACGTTCAGAAAAACTGGCACAGGCATTTATGAAATATAAAGAGGGTGAACTTTCCAAAGAAGCCTATATAGAAATGAAAGATGACCGTAATAATTGGAAAGAGTTTTGTGAAGAGAGAAAGAAGTCTCTGGAGCAGACCATACGAAAGCTGGAAAAACAGCAGAAAGAAGAAGCCAGATTTTTACGAAGTCTGTTGGAACTGGATGGGACAACCAGAATCAATGCGGAACTTGCAGAAGGCTTGATTGAAAGTATGTATCTATATGGTGATGGCAGACTGGAAATCAACTTTGGGTTTAAGGGGGCGGTAGAACATGAGTGATCAGAAACTGATTATTGGATATTACCGCCTTTCCATGGAAGATGACTCAGAGGGAGAAAGTAACAGCATTATTAATCAGAGAAAACTGGTAAAAGATTATATTTCCAATATTCCTGAATTGGTGGCTATGCCCTTTCAGGAGTTCTACGACGATGGATATTCTGGTTCCAGTATGGAACGTCCGGCAATTAAGCAGGTTCTGGAACTTGCCAGGGAGAATAAAGTGCAGTGTATTGTAGTAAAAGATTTTTCACGTTTTGCCAGAAACTATATTGAGATGGGAACTTATCTGGAGCAGATTTTTCCATTCCTGGGAGTACGATTCATTTCTATCTCAGACCGATATGATTCTAAAGATTATAAGGGAAAGAGTTCAGATATTGAAGTACAGTTTAAAGGACTGATAGCAGATTTTTATGTGAAAGATCAGTCCGTAAAGGTAAAAGCGGCAGTCAGTACCAGACGAGGAAAAGGTGAGTATTGCTGTGGCTCTGCACCGTATGGGTATCAAATCAATCCTGAAAATAAGAAAGAACTGGTCATTGTAGAGGACGAAGCGGAAGTGATCCGCAGAGTATTTGAACTGACAAACCAGCGATATTCCAAGATGGAGATTTGTAAGTTATTTAATGAAGAGGGTGTATTGACTCCCTTGCAGTCTATGAGCAGACGACAGAAATCAGACAGCAAGAAAGCTGCATCAAGAGGATTGCAGTGGACGAGTGATATGATACGGAAGATTGTGGATGATAAGACTTATATAGGCTGTATGGTCTATGGAAAGACAAAGATTCCAGATCCCGGAACAGGGAAAGAAGTACCAGTGCCGAGAAATCAGTGGAAAGTGATGGAAAATCACCATGAGCCGATCGTATCAAAAGAAGTTTTTGAAAAAGCACAGTCCCTGCAGATCAGATACACAAAGAAAAGTAAATTTGACAGGGAAACAACACTGTTAGGTGGCTATGTGAAGTGTGGAAATTGTCGCAGAAGTCTGACTTCAAGCAGTCCGGTTCATGGTCATATCCTTTATAGCTGCGCTTACAGTAAAGGAAAAGAAGATACAGGTTGTTTTGCCGGGAAAGCGGATAACAAAATGCTGGAGCATATCGTGCTGGCAGAAATAAAGGCTTACTTACGTCAGAATATCAGCCAAGAACAGATGCAGCAATCCATGAGAAAACAGCATGAGGATAGTATAGAAGCCTATAAGACGGAAAGTGCAGATTGTGAAAAGTGTCAAGAACAAATAAAAATCCAGAACCGCCAGAACTATGAGAAGTATCACGAGGGACAGATGAACCAGAACCAGTTTATGGAAGCAAAGAAGCAGTTGGAAGAAGAAAGAGAACGACTGCAGAAACGTGTACAGGAACTGGATGAACTGATAAACGGAGAGAAAGAAATTCTGATGAAAAAAAATGTTCCGGTGGAGCAGATGTTGAAGTATTTAGGCTATGAGAAGTTGACACGAGAAATGCTGGAAGAATATGTGCAGGGAATATATGTGTATGATGATGGGAGAGTGAAGGTGGAATGGAAAGAGAGGTAGAACTTAAATTACTTGACAAGCTAAAATATTATGATAATATGTACCATATATGGAACATTTGAAAGACGGACAGACAAAAGGAGGAAGTAAATGCCATTTGATATTGTAAGAGGAAAAATAACTAAACCAGAACAAAGCAATCAATTGATTGCGGCAGTTAAAGAGTATATGGAAAAAAATACTACAGATGGTACCTTATATTTAGGATATCCTTTGACAGCTAATGCAGACGAGGCAATTACAGTAGAAGCATTATGGGTAACAGAAAGCAAAGGAATGGTTGCATTTATTCTTGGAAATTCACAGGATTCTATAGAGCAGTTAAAAGAGCAACAGGATTCTTTATATTATAATTTGGATTTCTATTTGAAGAAGTATTCAACACTAAGAAAAGGAAGAAATCTTGCATTTGAACCCTTAGTAATAACAGTGCTTCCAGATAAGATAGACTATGAAGATGAGAACCATGAATATTTATTTTGTACGTGTGGGGAAATTGCTTCATTAGTTGATGAATATGCTACTTTTGATAAGAAGATATACAAACAATTATGTGAAGTGCTTCAAAAAGTGTCGGAAATAAAGCCAAGAAAAAAAAGGGCAAATGTAAAAAAAGAAGGATCGTATGGAGATATTATAAAGAAGATTGAAAAGGAAATTGCCAATTTGGATGAATGGCAAAAAAAGGCTGCGTTTGAAGTTCCGGATGGTCCCCAGAGAATTAAGGGATTAGCAGGGTCTGGTAAAACAATAGTATTAGCTTTAAAGGCTGCATATTTGCATACACAATATCCAGAACTTAAGATAGGGGTGACGTATTATACTAGAGCACTATATCAACAATATGTTAATTTAATAACGGATTTTGTACAAGATATGTCAGGAGAAAAAGTAGACTGGGATAATCTGGATATAATTCATGCATGGGGAAGCAATTCTGAACATGGAGTATATTCGGATATGGCACAAAAAGCTAATTTTAAGGCTTATAATTTAACTTCAGCGATTTCAAAATTTGGAAGGACTTCTGCTTTTAAAGGATGTTGTGATGAATTATTGACTGTTATAGGGGAAGATTATGAACCAGAATATGACGTAATGTTAATTGATGAGGCTCAGGACTTACCAAGTAGTTTCTTTAGATTGGTGTATGCAAATGTAAAATCTCCTAAAAGAATAATATGGGCATATGATGAATTGCAAAATTTATCAACAGTTGAGATGCCATCGTTAGAAGAAATGTTTGGTGTCGATGGCGATGGAAATTTAAGAATTAATATAGAAAATAAAGAGAATGAACCGAAAAGAGATATTACATTGCCAGTATGCTATAGAAATCCACCATGGACACTTGCATTAGCACATGCATTGGGATTTGGAATATACCATAGTCCGATTATTCAAATGTTTGAAGAGCCTTTAATGTGGGAAGATATAGGATACACTGTTAAAAGTGGAAAATTGCAAAAAAATAATACGGTTACATTGTCAAGAAAAAATGTTTCAACACCTAAATATTTTGAAGAGTTATTAAATAAAGATGACAGCGTTAAAGTAGAAAGCTTTTCTACGATAGAACAACAATATTCATGGATTGCTCAAGAAATTCGAAAAAATATTGAGCATGATGAATTAGATCCAGATGATATATTAATTGTATTGCCTAACACATATTCAGCTAAAAGTGAATATAAGGAACTAGAAAAATTTTTAAAGGCAAATGGAATTAATTCAATATTGGCAGGGGTGGATACGGATAGAGATACATTTAGAGTAAATGGTTGCGTTACTTGTGCACATGTATATAGAGCAAAGGGCAATGAAGCACCAATGGTATATATTGCTAATGCAGAATATTGTGCAGATGGAATGGAATTAATAAAACTTAGAAATATTCTTTTTACGTCTATAACTAGATCAAGAGCATGGGTACGAGTTTGTGGCGTTGGAGAGAAAATGCAACAGATTCAGAAGGAATATAATCAATGTGTAACTAATGATTATGATTTGCATTTTAGAATTCCTACAGATGAAGAATTAAAGAAAGCACGAAGATTAAATAGAGAAAGGACATCAACGGAGAAGAGAATTTTAGAAACTACAAAAGACAATATTAATGAACTTATAGATAATATAGAAAAGGGTACAGTTGATTCAGAGTTATTACCTGAACTTAATAAACTGATGGAGTTGTTAAAAAGAGGGTAATAAGAATGAAAAAAGGTAGAAAAAATTGTGATGAACAGTTGATAGAACAAATATCAAATACGTTAGAAATGTTGTTGGAAAAAGGGTTGCTATATACGTATAATGAGTTAAAAAGAGAGCATTTAGATAAAAATACGATAAGATTATCTTGGAACAACCATTTATCGGGATCTTTCAATTCCGGAGATAATTTCTTGAAATTAGAACAATACAAACAAATTATAAACAATCAGAGTTATCTTTGTGTTTTATTTGATGGTTCATTAATCAGAGTGAGTTATACCATAAAAAATGGTTGTATTGTCGGACATAATTTGCTTTGGTGGCCTGCACCATATAAATACTCTGGTGTTTCACTAGATGATGTTCCTCCGAAGCAAATGCTTTCAGATTTTTTAGAAGATGATAAATGGTATGAAAATATAGAAATGCGTTCTCCGATCAGAATAGATTATGATCCAAGAAAAGAAGTTGTGTCCTCTGCGCATCCACCAGTACATATGCATATAGAACATATGGAATGTAGAATATTTATTGAAAAACCAATGTGCTTTAATTCATTTATAAAACTGATATTTAACAATTTTTATCCTGATTGCAAGATTTATTTGGACCCAAATGATTATATATCTTTTGAGGTTGATGATAATTACGAATATGTAGAAGGTTTGACTAAAATTGTGTGTTAAGAAAAAAGAAGATAGCCAGTTTTATAAAAGTGGAATCAATATAGAATATATACAAAATAACGTCAGAAAATCATTGGTTAGAGAATATACATATTTAAGAAAGTTAAAAGGATTAACTCAAGCAGAGGTGGCAGAGAGAGCAGGAATTTCGAGAACAAATATATCAAGATTCGAAAGTGGGGAATATAATCCAACATTAGAGATGTTGGTAAAATTAGCAACAGCGATGGATTTGGATATTTTAGTTACATTAAAACCTAAAAATAATAATGATACAGAATGTGACAATGACGTAACATCCTCCCCACCAACTTTGTGACAATTATATAACGTCCTCTATACAGAAATATGCGGTTTTAAGCCATTTTCATGGTAAAAAAGCCGCATATTTTTTGTAGCAATGACTTGACATCCTCGGGGGCACTATGTACAGCTCAGAGCATTCCAAAATGAGTTATACTGCATAGAGATTGATTTCAAAATCTATATCGGAGGCCGCATTTGGCAAATCAAAGACAACACAATTACTTTAATCTATGGTAAAAAAAGGTGTTGTAATGGTGGAAGGCAAGGGAAAAGGAACGAAATAGATTTTGAAATAGGTGCAAAAACATCCGCTGTGGACAGATATGCATAATATCTTCCGCAGCGGGTATTCGTATCATCGAGTCTGACTCAAATGTTACGATACATTTTTATCCACAGTTTTGTAAAAATTCAATTGCTTCATATACATTAGAAAATGTGACGCTCCTTGTATTTAACCATTGGTTTCTAACATCTGTATCATCTATTCCCGGCAGTCCATCTTGCAATAATGCTTTTACAGTTTTCTTTGAATTTTCTACAGCTTTTTGATAATTGACTGCAATCTTCTCTGTTGCCGCAGAATTTCCTTTTACGTAAGTTGGGATTAATTTTTTAACTTCATTAATAACCTTTTCCTTTTCAGGAACGGTAATGAGTTTCGGAGTATAGTATTTGTAATGCAACATAAACCAATACTCAATACATCCACTAGTCATTAGTAATCTTACCCGTATTCCTTGTTTTTTTCTCAAGTTACGAAGTTTCTTTATAATCGTAAACCTATCATTCCATTTTGGAATATCCTTTTCTTCTATATCATAAAAAAACCATATTTCATCTGTTACATCTATGCTGTTTTTATATTTGGGCGACTTTGAAAACTTTGCATCTGCTTCTTCAAACAGTCCTGTATCTGGTGGCCTTTTTAAAACAGCAACATCCGAGAAAGTCTTTTTTAAATAATCAGTGTATGCCTGTTCACTTTCACCTTCGCAAAATACATAGATTAGTGGTTTGGCAGATTTTACTTTACGAGGCATTATTCCACCTCCTCAATCTCAATATCAGGAGTTGCACCATATTTACCAAGCAAATATCCCTTTCTGATATTTTCTGTAGTTCTGGTACCTAATCCACTAATACTATAAAGTTCTGATATCCCATCTTCATTGCTTTTGTCTGCAAAGTACAACTGATCCTTACGCAGGATTTCCATATTCATAAGTTCCGTGTTATGAGTCGTAAAGATAAGCTGCGCTCCTTTTGGGTTAGACTGCTTACTCTGGAATTTTGCCACAACAAAATCTACCAACATTGGATGAAGTTCTTTTTCAATTTCATCAACGATAAGAACTCCGCCTTTTTTCAGTGCTGACTCGATTGCAGGTGCAATAGACATGAGTTTTCTGGTTCCGTCTGATTCATCCGATAATTCTAACGGGTATAAAACCGCTTCTCCATTAGCATTGATACCCTGATGTTTCGATATTGCTTTAACCTCATTCATTTTTAATCTTGTTTCTGAGTTGCTCGACGTATCTGCCAGAATATGCATAAACTGAATCAAGGCTGTTTTTATACCGTCTGGTATATTCTCGGGAAAACTTAGATTGTCCTTAATTTCCTTACTGTCAATTTCAAATTGCATACTTTCGATACCGAGATCCGCAGCTTTAGCATAATCCGAAATCGCCTGCAGCATATTGGCATCATTAGAATAATCCAACAGCTGTTTAGGAATATCTGAATAATCCCTTGAAAAATAAAGCAATTCCCGAAACCACTTCATTGCAGTTGCGCAAATAGCGTCATTCATTGTACAAGCCAACGAAAAGAACAACTGATTCGATGCAACGGTTTCGCTGATTAACTTTCTTTTTGCCTTTTCTTCTGTAAAAATAAATGATTGATTTTCTCTTTTAAAAACTAACGCTTTTTGTCCCTTTGGTGCGTGGTATAAATATTCTTTATATATCTTTTCCTTTGTTGCAGCAAAGGAATACCAGTATTTAATTCCGTCTAGAGTATAGATAAATTCAAATTCTGTTGGTTCATCTTCAGAATAATCATTTAAAGCAAATGGTATTACTGGTATTTTTGCGTTTTCGTGCTGTGTTCTTTGTGCATTTTTAATGAATTGCACAGCCAGCCAAAACGCCCGGATTACATTACTTTTACCTCCACCATTTTTTCCATATATAGCAACGCTCGGTAATAAGTTCAACGAACCATATGAAATCAAGCTCTTTTTGAAGGGGCCAAGCCCCGTTGCTTCCATAGATAGCGTCGCCTCATCACGAAATGATCTATAATTCTTGAACCTGAATTCTATCAACATAATTATCCCTCCAAATTCATTTTCTATTAGTATATACTTATTTCATAATATATTCAAATAATATTATCGAATAATGTGATATTTTTGCTTTGATTTCGAATATAATTCGACAATCATCCGGATGATTCGATGTGATTTTCGAAAATTTATAAAACATCCGCTGCGGACAGATATGTATAATATCTTCCGCGGCGGGTATTTTATTTATACAGAGATATTTTAGAAATCATGCCCATGGCAGGAACGATAGGACGATAACTGTCTGATATTTTACTTGCGTGAAAGAGCAGAGTATAATATAATAAAAAGAACAAATAGTTCTAAAATGACAGAGAAAAAATCCATCCGCGCAGCTAAAAAACGCCGGATGGACCATTCACGTACAGAGATTTCGCAGATTGTTTTAATCTGCGAAATGGGCACCGGAAACGTGCATGAGATCAAAGATTAAGAAATGATCCGACCACTCATCTGACCATTTATAGATGAGATAGAAGAAAGCGAATCCAGAATGTTACGCTTAGTATCCATAGATGGATGGACATATTTATTCAAAGTGATATTTACATTAGAATGGCCAAGCATTTCGCTGACACTCTTGACATCAGCCCCGTTACTGATGCAGTTTGTCGCAAATGTATGGCGCAGTGCGTGAAAGTGAGACTTCTTTATATATGCTTTATCCAGATAAGAATAAAACTTGTACTGATAAGTACGGGGTTCCATCGGGGAAAATTTATTCAACACATAAACCCCATCATCCTTACAAGAGAGAAGAAATGGAAAGAGAAATTCCGGAATCGGGATCTCACGGACAGAGCAGAGCGTTTTGGGAGGTCCCTCATACAGAATCGTTTTCCGATCCTCCTGCCCGACCTGAATCCTCTGGACAGTCCTGTTAATATGAATTGTTTTTCTCTGGAAGTCGATATCTTCCCACTTTAAGGCACAGATTTCCCCGAGTCTCAGTCCCATATACAGGCATATCAGAATGCCAAGCTTGCAGGAATCAAGATCTGAGAGCAGATAGCGGCATAGCTTCTGCTGGTCCGTAGCGTTTATTGTCTGCACGGGTTTGGGAACTGTCCGTAGCTTTTCTGTTTTTAAATGAATTTTCGAAGTGCCGCAGTATCGGTTTCCATAAGCTAAAATCTGATTCAGTACACAGTAGATACTTTTATATAGACTGGCGGACATCTCCTTTGGCAGGGCTTTCTCTATGATTTCCAGGCTGATTTCGTCTGCTGTCAGACTGCCAAAAATATCCCGGATATGCATATCATAGATGTTGGCATATTTTCTGTAGGTGGAGTACTTGCGATTATCCTTAATATAGATAAGCCACAACTGACCGATTTCATCAAGACTCATATCAGCACTGGCGTTTAGGGGAGCTGTCTGCTCTTTTTGGGAGAGCAGAGTAATCTCAGATTCTTTCTTGCTGTTAAAGAGTTTCTGTTTTACTTCATTATAAGAAGAGGCATATACGGAACGATATTTTTTGCTTCCATTTATATAGATCAGATATCGGCCTTCCCATCTGCCGTCACTTCTTTTTCGTATGTTTTCTCCTCGTCTTGCCAAAATATAAAACTCCTTTCTATGGCTCCTGACCACGATTCTGACCCGTAATGGAGATACTTTCCAGCAGTCAGATTGATTTTCTTACAAAAAGCACTAAATAAATTGGTCAGTTTATGTTATAATGTACTAAATAAATAGCCATTTATTGACAAAATAGCTTAATCAGCATATTATATTAGCAGTGATTTGATAAGAAATTTAATAAAATTGGGGAGGTTGGCGCGTATGTGCCCATTTCGCAGATTAAAACAATCTGCGAAATCTGAATTCCTCTTTTTGTGTACTTTGGAGGAATGCCGAAATGAGCATACATCTTTTCAAACACAATCAGGAAGCATATAACGCAGTTACCGCCATGCTTGAGCGGGAGAAAATGGCAGCAGTCATCCATCCCACAGGCACAGGGAAATCCCTGATCGCATTCAAGCTGGCAGAGGAACATCCATCAGAGAAATTTCTATGGCTCTCACCAAGTGAATATATCTATCAGACACAGCTGGAGAACCTCGGAATGGAATTCGATAACATCCAGTTCATGTCCTACAGCCGTCTGATGAAGAACGAAGACAGCATCGAAACCCTGCATCCGGATTACATCATTCTGGATGAATTTCATCGCTGTGGTGCCGCAGAATGGGGCAAAAGTGTCAGAAAACTTCTGACCGCCTGTCCAGATGCGAAGAGACTCGGGCTGTCCGCGACCAGTATCCGTTATCTGGACAACCAGAGAAATATGGCAGAGGAGATTTTTGATGGAAAGATTGCATCTGAGATGACACTCGGAGAAGCTATCGTCCGGGGAATACTCCCGGAACCGAAATATGTGATTGCCATGTATTCGTATAAGAAAGAACTGGATCAGTTAAAGAAAAGAATCCAGGCACTATCGAATCAGGGCCTCATCACAGAGAACCAGAAACTGCTTGAGCAGCTGCGCCGCGCACTGGAACAGGCAGAGGGACTGGACATTGTGTTTGAGAAGCATATGGAAAAGAAAAATGGAAAATATATCGTCTTTTGTTCCGGTAAAGAACATATGGACGAAATGAAAGAGCAGGTCAGTACGTGGTTTCGCCGGGTAGACCGCGAGCCGCGGATCTATACAGCGTTTTATAACGATACTGCTACAGACAGAGAATTCAGGGAATTTAAGAAGGATAACAGTGCACATCTGAAGCTTCTTTTCTGCATTGATATGCTCAATGAAGGGGTTCATGTGGATGATGTGGATGGTGTGATTCTTCTGCGTCCGACGGTGTCGCCGATCATTTATCTTCAGCAGATCGGGCGTGCATTGTCAGCGGGCAGCGGGAAGACACCGGTTATTTTTGACCTGGTTAATAATTTTGACAGTCTTTCTTGTATTGACTGTCTGAAGAAAGAAATGGAAGAAGCATTTGTGCTGTTTCCGACGACGTATGGGAAAGGGTTCCGCTTTAGTGAGCGTTTCCACATTACGGATGAGACGAAGGACTGCAGGATGCTTTTCCAGAAACTGCAGACGAATTTAAGTTCCGCCTGGGAGACCTATTATATTGCTGCAAGGCAGTATTACCGGGAGAAAGGGAATCTGAAAGTTCCGAAGAGTTATCAGACGCAGACAGGGCTTACGCTTGGAAACTGGATTCAGACGCAGCGCAGGGTCCGTGCGGGTTCGGTGAACGGGAATCTGAGTGAGGAGAAGGTCAGGAAGCTGGATGAGATCGGGATGGTCTGGGACAGTAAGGACCAGAGCTGGAATGAGGCGTTGAGAGAATTGCAGGCTTATTATGAGGAGCATGGGAATCTGGATGTTAAGGCTAGATATGTGACGGAGAATGGGTTCAGGCTTGGGAGATGGATCTGTAATTTGAGAACGAAAGTGAAGAATAAGGGACTGGATCAGGCGCTGACGAAGGAACAGCAGGGAGAGCTGGAGAAGTTGGGGATGATCTGGGATCGGAATGGGGAGAAATGGGAAGAGTATTTCCGGGCGGCACAAGGGTATTATCTGGAGCATGGGGATCTGGAGGTTCCGGTGAAGTATGTGACGGAGAATGGGGTGCCGCTGGGGAGATGGCTGGCGGAGATTGGAAGCCAGACGGCCTTGACCGAGGAACAGCGTGAGAGACTTGAGAGGATTGGGTTTTGTAAAGAGAAGAAGACGGTCAGGCAGTGGAATGAGAAGTATGCGCTGGCGAAAAGATATTATGAAGAATTTGGGGATCTGAATGTACCGGTTTCGTATTGTGTGGACGGTGTGAAGCTGGGGAGGTGGATCTCGAATGTCAGGTCTAAGAGGAAACATCCGGGGGGCAGTGGGATGGTGCTGGATGAGGATAGGATCAGGCTGTTGGATAGGATTGGGATGGATTGGAAGTAGGAAAGAGAGAAATATTTAGAAGGAGTTTGGGAAGGAATGTATAGAAAGAAAGGAAGAGAATGGACAAAGCATGTGGATTTTATGCTGTTGGACATTTTATGTATACAGCTTGCATTTATTGCGGCATATATATTTCGATTCGGAATAAGTAATCCGTATATGAATAAGGACTACCGCATTCTTGGAATGGCATTTCTGTTTATTGATTTTGCGGTGGAGATTGTGGCAGATTCCTTTAAGAATGTTTTGAAAAGAGGATATTTCGACGAGTTTATCTCGACGTGTAAACATGTGATTCTGGTAGAAGTGGTAACAACTTTTTATCTGTTTACCACACAGATGGGGGATATCTATTCAAGGATATCTTATTACATCATGGTTCCGTTTTATATTGGAATCTCTTATTTGGCAAGAGTGATATGGAAAAGAATCCTCAGAAAAAGGGGATACAATTCGGTTAAGAAATCTCTTCTTGTCATTGCACCGGAGAAGATGCTGGAAGAGACATTAAAGACTGTGTCAGAAAGATGCATGGGCTATACCAGGATTATGGCAGCTGCACTGGATGCAGATCTTAAGGGAGAAATGATTTGCAATATTCCGATAGTTGCAGATCATGAAGAAATTGTTGATTTTGCCTGCGGTGAATGGGTGGATGAAGTGTTTATCCCGCCATGTGATGAGAGTGATTATCCGGGCGAACTTGCAGGAATTTTTATGGAAATGGGAATTGCGGTACATACTGGAATCATGCAGTCAGGATCTTTGCCGACAGGTTGTCAGCAGGTGGAAAAGATGGGCAGTTATATGGTGATCACTACAAGTATGAATTACGCAGATTCATCTAAGTTGTTTGTTAAGAGGCTTATGGATATTGCAGGCGGACTTGTGGGATGTCTGGCGACACTGTTGATTATGATTGTAGTTGGACCGTTGATTTATATCAGTTCACCAGGACCGATTTTCTTCGCACAGGAGAGAATTGGACGGAACGGACGAAAGTTTAAGATGTATAAGTTCCGAAGCATGTATATGGATGCGGAGGAGAGAAAGAAAGAACTCATGGCTCAGAATAAGATCAGTGACGGGCTGATGTTTAAGATGGACTTTGATCCGAGGATTATCGGGAATAAGGTGTTGCCGGATGGGACACATAAGACTGGGATTGGACAGTTTATCAGGAAGACGAGTTTAGATGAGTTTCCGCAGTTTTTTAATATCCTGAAGGGGGATATGAGTCTTGTGGGGACTAGGCCGCCGACAGTGGATGAGTGGGAACAGTATGAGCCGCACCATAGGGCAAGGATGGCGTTTAGGCCGGGGCTGACTGGGTTGTGGCAGGTTAGTGGGAGAAGTAATATTACCGACTTTGAGGAAGTTGTGAAGTTGGATACTAAGTATATTGATGAGTGGAGTTTGGGGGTGGATTGTAAGATATTGGTGGAGACGGTTAGGAGTGTGTTTAGAGATGATGGGGCGATGTGAGAGAATATCATATAAAGATAAAATTACTGTAGCCAGCAAGGATTACGTTGGTTCATCCATTGGTTGTCCAAGAAGTGAGCAAATGTGTGAAAGACTATAAGAAAATTGATTTGTTTAGTGTTTGATAGAGAGAATCCCGTGGCAAGTTGAATATAGGAGAGAAATACGGAGGAGGTGTACAAAGTGAAAGTTGTATTAATGGCAGGAGGAAGAGGAACAAGAGTAAGTGAATTGTTTCCAGACATTCCTAAACCTTTAATTCCAATAGATAATGTGCCTGTTTTAGAGAGAGAAGTTATTTTATTACGAAATCAGGGATTTACAGAGTTTATTCTTACCATCGGATATATGTCAGAGAAGATTCAAGCTTACTTTGGCGATGGTTCCAGATGGGGGGTTCATATTAAATACTTTGTGGAAGACAAGCCACTTGGAAACGCTGGAGCATTATTCAAACTTGATTTGCAGGAGGACTTTATTCTTCTCAACGCTGATGCTGTTTTTGATGTGAATTTTAATCGAATGGTTGATTACCATAAGACACATGGTGGACTGGTAACACTTTTTACACATCCGAATTCTCATCCCTATGACAGTGGGGTGATAGTGGCTGACCAAAATGGTCGGGTCACAGAGTGGCTTGCTAAAGAAGATAAGAGACCTGAGTTTTATAGAAACCGTGTAAATGCTGGTTTACATGTTATAAATCCAAAAGTATTTCAACTATCTGGTGTAGATAGAAATGTGATTGGAAAAGAAGTGGATGGCAAGGTAAAGAAAGTTGACTTAGATAGACAAATTCTGAAACCATTGTGTGGTACTGGTAAGATGTTCTGCTATGATTCACCTGAGTATGTAAAGGATATGGGAACACCAGAACGTTTCCGTTCTGTAGAAAAGGATTATAAGCAGGGAATAGTTGAGGCCAAGAACCTTTCCAATAAACAGAAAGCCATTTTCTTAGATCGTGATGGAACGATAAACAAGTATGTTGGATTCTTGAGAAAAACAGAAGAGTTTGAACTTTTACCAGATGCAGCAGAAGCAATAAAGCTGATAAACAGTAGCGGATATCTCGCAGTAGTTGTAACTAATCAACCTGTAATTGCTAGAGGTGAGGTTACTTGGAAAGAGCTAGAAGAAATTCACAATAAGATGGAAACAGAGTTAGGAAAGCAGGGGGCATATTTAGATGCAATCTATTTTTGTCCACATCATCCACACAGTGGGTATGATGGTGAGATAAAAGAACTTAAAGTTGATTGTGATTGTAGAAAACCAAAACCAGGGATGCTGATTAAGGCATCTGAGGATTTTAACATAGATTTAGATAAGAGTTGGATGATTGGAGATTCTGATTCAGATATTCAAGCAGGTGAAGCTGCTGGATGTAAAAATGTAAAGATAGAAGAAGGCGGCTTATTAGATGCTGTAAGAGGTATTTTGGGATGATTATTACAAAGACACCTTTCCGTATGTCATTTTTTGGTGGTGGCACAGATATGGAAGATTATTTTAAAGAGAATAGAGGAGCGGTACTTTCTACTACGTTTGATAAGTATTGCTATGTGAACGTAAGGCATCTTCCTAGATTCTTTGATTATGCTACAGAGCTTTCTTATAGTAAAACAGAAAGAGTTGTAGATACAGATGATATTCAGCATCCTGCAATTCGTGAGGCAATGAAAATGCTTGATATGCAGGAAATTCGTCTTACATATGAGGCAGACCTTCCTGCAAGATCAGGACTTGGCACAAGTTCTTCTTTTGCAGTTGGCATGCTTAATGCTTTTTATGCACTTAAGGGAAAGTATGTTGATAAGAAAAAATTGGCAGATGAAGCGATATATCTTGAACGTGTACTTTGTAATGAAACTGGGGGATGGCAGGATCAGATAGCTGCATCTTTTGGCGGATTTAACCGCATTAATTTTGGACCAGATGGTTATGAAGTCTTGCCGGTGATTATTTCTCCAGAGAGAAAACGTCAGTTGAATAACAATCTAATGATGTTCTTTACTGGATTTACTCGTTTTTCTTCTGATGTTCAAAAAATCAACAATGTTAGTGGCTCCGAAGAAAAAAAAACGAAACTTAAGAAAATGTATGAGCTTGTGGATGAAGCTGAAGCTGTTCTTACGGATAAGAATAGAGATTTAGATGACTTTGGTAGGTTGTTGGATGTAACTTGGAGATTGAAAAAAGGAATCGGCAGTGCGATTAGTACTGGCAGTATTGATGAACTTTATGAAAAAGGAATAGCTACAGGAGCACTTGGAGGAAAACTTCTTGGTGCAGGCGGTGGCGGTTTCCTCGTATTCTATGTTCAGCCAGAAAAGCAGGAAAAAGTTAGAGAGGCTATGAAAGACCTAATGAATATCCCCTTCAAATTTGAAAATGGCGGTACAAGAGTTATTCATTATAGTCCAGAAGAATTTGAACTACGAAGGGAAAATAATGAATCCATTAAAACATGTAGATATATTGATTGATAGATATCCGGAGTTGGAAAAACAAAGAGAGAACATTATTGTAGCGTATAAGATTTTAGAAGAATCCTATGCAGGAGGTGGGAAACTTCTTGTAGCTGGCAATGGTGGATCTGCAGCTGACTCTGAACATATTGTTGGAGAACTTATGAAGGGATTTGAGAACCCTAGAAAATTGTCACAAGAATATATAGATAGATTGAAGAATGTAGATGAAGAAATGGGGGAGGTTTTAGGGAATAACCTTCAGGGGGGATTACCGGCTATCGCTCTTGATGGTCATTTAGCGTTATCAACCGCATATATAAATGACTGTGAGCCGCTTCTTTGTTTTGCACAACAGGTAAATGGATTTGGAAATATAAATGATGTTTTTTTGGGTATTTCGACATCAGGAAATTCAAAGAATATTCTTTACGCAGCTACAGTCGCTAAGGCAAAAGGAATGAAGGTGATAGGTCTTACTGGAGCAAAGGCTAGTAAGTTGAGTGAGTTGGCAGATATTACGATTCATTCTTCGCAAACTCGAACATATATGATACAAGAGCATCATTTGCCAATTTACCATTGTCTTTGTCTGATGCTTGAAGAGAGATTTTTTGGAGAGTGATAGGTATGGATAAACAACCGTTGTTAAATACATATGTTAATAATGTTGATATGAATGAAACTTTATTAGCGATTGATAAGATGATTTCTTCAGGAAAGAAAAGCTACATTGTTGCTGTTAATGTCGATGTGATTATGAAGATTGAAGATGATTCGTATATGAAACAAATAACTGATGAAGCAGATATGGTTCTTGTGGATGGAAAACCGCTTATTTGGATAGCGAAATGGCACAAGCATCCGGTAAAAGCCAAGATTTCTGGCTCAGATTTAGTACCGCTTCTTTGTGAAAAGTCAGCTGAGAAAGGTTATTCTATCTTTATCATTGGTGGTAAGGATGGAACTGCTGAAAAGGCAAAGAAGAATTTGGAGAGGGATTATCCTGGAATTAAAGTAGTGGGAACATATGCTCCTCCATTTGGATTTGAGAGCGATGTAGAGGAACTTGATAAGATTAATAAGATGATTTCTATAGCTCATCCTGATCTTTTAATAGCTTGCTTTGGCTGCCCCAAACAGGAAAAATGGATTTATGATAATTATAAAAAATATGATGCGAAGGTATCGATTTGTGCAGGGGCAACAGTTGATTTTTTAGCTGGAAATATGAATCGTGCACCTAAATGGATGAGTGAGCATGGTCTTGAATGGTTTTATAGATTCACTCAGGAACCGAAGAGAATGTTTAAGAGATACTTTATTGATGATGTGAAGATAATAAAACTGATTAGAAAGTACAGGAGATAGGGGGGATATGCATGTTTTTGAATAATATCAAAAAAAAGTGTGCAAATAAGACTCAAATACTCGTGGATTTTTTTGATACAGTGATGTTTCGTGAGGTTCATTCATATCAATTAATGAAACAATGGGAAAATGCATTAAAAGCTAAGTTTCCTGAGTTGTATGATATTAACCTATCTTCAATTAGAAAACATGCAATTAATGCAATTGGAAAAGAAGAATGTGCGATACCATATAATGTATTGTTAAACAATATATATAATCAAATAAAAGATTTGGTGTCATTTAGTTTTGAGGATTTTTATGACGTTTCGATTCAGGTTGATAAATATATTGATATGGCGACACAATATCCTAACAAGAAGATCCTAAAGGTGTTGAAGAACCTTAGGAAAGATGGAAAGTCAATAACTTTGGTAACAGACTATTATCTACCCGCGGAAGTATATAATGATTACTTATCTTTTTTTGATTTGAATGGGTTGTTTGATGAGATTATATGTTCATCGGATTTACAACTAACAAAAAGCAATGGTGAATTATATGAGTATCTCATTGCTCGGTATGGTTCCCCTGAAAATATGATTATGATTGGGGATAGTGAAGAGTCTGATTATAAAAATGCAAAAAAATATGGGATTGATGCTATTAGATATTTTCCTTTTGCTCATAAAGTTAAGACTAATATTAGGTTAAGAACTGGATATAAATTTAAAGAGTATGCCGCGAAGAATATATATAAAAAATGTTATACAGATACTCTTTTTGCTGAATATGGAATTAATTTATTCTATTTCTCTAGGAATCTGTATAAAGAAGCGAAGTTGGATAATGCAAAATCCTTGGCATTTCTTTCACGTGGGGGATATTTGTTAAAAGCTTGTTTTGAACAGTATCAGAATTTAGCGGTTGATAAAAGCAATAAAATAAATGCGATTTATATAAAGAATTCAAGGAGAGTAAATAGAGATGCAGAAAAGAATCCTGAAAGTGCTGATTTGTTACGTGACTATTTAGAGCAGAACGGCATTTCTAATCCTGCTTATGTGGTGGATGAAGGGTGGTATTGTACAAGTCAAATTGCTTTCCATCAGTTATTTGGATGGGATACATATGGATATTATATAGGTGTTATGGAAAATAAGCCTATAGACGGCATATGCAAGAGAAAAGGTATTTTATTTGAGATGAATATAAATGATGAATTATCTCCTATGTATGGTGTATTTAGAACAAACTGTACATTTTATGAGGAGTTGTTAGGGGCACCTCATGGTAGTGTAAAAAAATATATTGCTCAGAATGGTCATGTTGAAGTTGAAGAAAGATGGGAAAGTATTGAACGCGATTTTTATTATAAGCGGGTTAAAGAACTTCAAAAAAAAGTAATGGATGTTAACGGCTCATTAACTTGCTGGGGAATTGATTTATCAAAGTATGAATTATCTAAATATGTGATTCACACACTATTATTTGGTAGTCAAGAAAGAATTGCTGTTCTCAAGGAATTTAATGACAGTTGGTTCGATAATGTAAATAATACACAGAAGAAACAGTTTGGTGATGTGCGTAAGCTAAAGATTAATGTTTTGGATTTAATAGTTTACCCGGAAAATTATTTACGTTATTTCTGTAAAGTGAAAGAACTGCAGACAAATCACAGGGGATTTAGAATGCTTTATCCATTTGTTGGAAAATTCATAGATTGGTACTGCAGAATGTTCATTGCAATGAGGTATAGACATGATTAAAAGAGTATTAACAAGGATTCAGTGCATGAGGTACAAGATAAAGTATGAAAATGATTTATTCATTCATCCACTAAGTGTCATAAACGCAAGAAAAGGAAATTGTCTTTTAGGAAGAGAAGCAAGATTGAGCGCTATGACAAGAATAGACTGTTCTGCAAATGGAGTGGTGAAACTGGGAATGCATTCAATCTTAAATACAGGAAGCCGTATTGAAGCTGATAAATCTGTGATTTTAGGTAAGCATGTTGCTATTGCACCATATGTTTACATATCTGACAGAAACCACGAATATAGAGATATTTCTAAGCCCATTATTAGACAGGGATATTTTTCTCGAGGAGGGATACAAATCGGGGATGAAACTTGGATTGGCATTCATACATCTGTTATTGGGGCGGTCAAAATTGGAAGGCACTGTGTTATTGGAGCCAATTCTGTAGTGACCAGTGATATTCCGGATTATTCTGTTGCGGTGGGTAATCCAGCACGTGTGGTTAAAAAATATAACTTGGAAAAGAAACAATGGGAAAGTGTTAATGAAGATATTAATTGATTTGACATCTTTGTCTTATCACATATCCGGAATTGAGCGCTATGCATTATGTATTTCGGAAGAAATGATAAAACAGGATTATAAAAATGAATACCTTTTGGTATTCCGAAATGAAATTTTCAGTTCATTTAGGAAATTAGTTGATAGAAATAGGGTGAAAGCAATAGTATTACAAGGAAATAATAAATTGCTTTTTAGAGAAATAACTCTTGCAAGATATATTAATTCTACAGATGCTGATGTGAAGCTATTTTTTGCATTTACTAGTCCATTTTTTGTTAAGAGAAATGGTGTAATAAATACAATACATGATGTGGGTATTTGGGATTTTCCTAATGCATTAGACTTTTTACACAGAATATATTTTAGAATTGGTTGCAGAAAATCTGTCGCTGTTTCAGATGTAGTATTAACCGTTTCAGAATTTTCTAAAAGTAGAATATGTGATGTATTTAAGTTAAAAGAGGAAAAGGTTAAGGTAGTCTATTCTGCCCCTTCTGGAAAGATTGTTAATCAGAATAATAGTTTTGAGTATGTTAAAGAAAAATATCATCTTCCTGATAAATATATTATGTCTTTATCTACAATGGAACCGAGGAAAAACCAGAAATTACTATTTCAATCATTTTCAGATGTGGTGGATTGCGTCGATTATGACTTGGTTTTGGTAGGAAGAATGGGATGGAATATAGATGAAATAATAAGCAGTTATTCTGCAAATAATAGAATTCATATTACAGGATTTGTTGATGATAAAGATGTAGCATGTATTTATACAAATGCTATGTGTTTTGTGTTTCCTTCTCTTTATGAAGGGTTTGGTCTTCCGCCTATAGAGGCATTATCACTGGGTACGCCAGTTATTTCATCTGATGCAGCCTCTATGCCAGAAGTTTTGAGAGAGCAAGCTGTATTTTTTAAAAATAATGATATACAAGAATTATCAAAGTTGTTATTAAATCTTGAAAAAAATGTCGACGGGATGCCGAATGAATTAGATGAGTTCCAGAAAAAAAATTATAGATTTGACGAGTCAGCAAGGAAGATATTAGAGATTATAGAGGTTAGGTAGAATAATGTATTTTTCGTTGATATTAGCCACTTTAAATAGGCCTAAAGAGATAAAAGAATGTCTTTATTCATTGATTAATCAGGAATGTCAAGATTTTGAAGTGCTAGTTATTGATCAGAGTGAAAATGATTTAACAAAAGAAGTTATAGATGAAGTTATAGATGAATTTGAGTGGTGTGTAATAAAGTACTATAAAGTTGAATTTAAAGGATTATCTAAAGCTCGAAATTTTGGAATTAAACATGCAAGTGGTTTGTATTTGTGTCTATTGGATGATGATGCGATTTATTCGAAAAATTATTTATGCAATGCTAAAAAAAAGTTGACTAGCAATGCAGATGAAGTGTTGTCAGGAAAGATATTAAGCATAGAAGATAGAATCACACCTTTTGTAAAATATGAGAAAAATAAAAGCAATATAACAGTAAGTGGTATTATAAATTATTGTCCTTCAGCAGCATTAATCATTCCGTTAAAAGCAATTAATCAAAGTGGCGCTTTTAATGAACAACTTGGGGTAGGTAATAAATTTGCAGCAGGAGAAGAAACGGATCTTTTACTTAGGATTCATGATTTGGGATATAAAGTATTATTTTGTGATGATTTGGTAGTATATCATCCTATAAAACCGGTGGACTATACTAACTTGACCCCCATATATAGTCATGCGATGGGCAAAGGAGCTTTAGCTAGAATAGATTTTTTTTATAGAAAAAAAATGCGAATGATAGTATTTATTCTGCGGAACACAATTGGGATGTTTATAAAATCAGTTGTTTATTGTTTTAACGATAATTTGAGAAGATACTACAAAGCTAGAATGATTGGGTTTTGGTACGGCTTTAGAAATTTTGAGAAAAAAGGTGAAATTTTATGAAAGCATTTAGAGTTAGTAAAAACGATATATTTGTACTTTCGCCTTTGTTTTTTCTATCATTTTTATTTTGTATGAATTTCTCGGCGGTAGTTGTTCAAGTTAAGGAATTACAATCCTTGATTAATATTATTGAGTATGGATGTTATTCTGTTTTGATGTTTTCAATTGTATTAAGCAAAAAATACAAGATAAGAGAATTAATGTTTGTTTTTGCTATGATACTATTGGGATTAATAGTTAAGGCTAATACAGGTTATGGATGGGTTTTATTCATTGCATTAATTGTTTTTTCAACAAAAAAGGTTTCGTTTTCTAAAATATGTAAGGCGATTTTTGGGGGATTCTTATTATCACTAATGTTAGTAGTGTTTATGTATGTTTTAGGTATTTCGGATAGTGGTCTTCAAAGAAGAGGATACTCTGGCTTTGGTTTTTCACATCCAAACAACTTTAGCGAAATAATTATGGTTATGTATTTTTTACAAGCCTATCTGCAAAAGAAAAGAAAAAAAGTGGTATGCTTTACAGCATTAATATTGGGAATTTTCACTTTTATTGTTTTGGGTAATCGTAGTGCAAGTATTCTTTTAATATTATATCCATTATTACTGGTGGCATTAGAAGGAATATACAAAAAACAGAATAATAAGCGATTTCGATTAATAAAGAATGTGTTAGTAATGGCTTTTCCAATATGTCAAATTTTTAGTATCGTAACTGCTTTGCTATATTCGAAATTTGCAATTATTCAACAATTAAGTTTGGTGCTTAATTCTCGTATATTTGAGGCCTTTTATAATTTAAATTACTTTGGTTATAGTTTATTTGGAACAACTACTAATTTTACTGAGTATACATATGACCCTACAAGAAATTTATATTTTCAATATAATGTTTTGGATAATTCATACATTGGTGTTCTTATAGAGATGGGAACGATAGCGGCAGTGATTTGGGGAGTGATTCATGTTATTAATGCTAAAAAAATGGACAGAAATATGGAAGTAGAACTAATTGCTATTTATATATTATCATCCCTATTTGGATTGATGGAATCCTCTTTTAGAATAATATTTGTGGACTTTACATTAACCTATTTTTTATCTACACATACAAATTTAAATAGTATTGTTAATGTCGCGGAGGAATAATCGAGATGGCGGGAATAAAGGAATCATTAAAGAAATATAAAATTATAAAAAAGATAATTATTATAAGAGACAGAATTCGCGTGAAGAATGCGTGTGATAAAAGCCGAAAATATATCAAAATTGAAAAAATGGGAAAAATGCATAACGCAGCTATCGGAAAACGATGTTTTGTCATTGGAAATGGACCAAGTTTAACTTTAGATGATATAAACATGCTAAAAAACGAAGATTGTTTTGCTTGTAATAGCATATATAAGTTGTTTTCAAAAACTGAATGGAGACCAAAATACTATGTATCACAGGATATAAAAGTTCTTGATGATCTTAGAGATGATTTTGATTATATTACTAGAGAGTGTGAAAATGTATTTTTAAATACATATGTATGCGAAAAGTATCCAGGTGTATGTGACGAAGAAAATGTTTATCCGATATTTGTGGATACATTTGATGATGATATTCATTTTCCACAGTTTTCTGATGATATTGCAAAATGTGTATCTGAAGGATATACAGTTACTTACTCTTGTATACAGATGGCAGTATATATGGGGTATTCTGAAATCTATATTTTGGGTTGTGATCATAATTATTCTGCAACATTTAGGCTAGATGGATCAATAAAGAAAGATTCTGAGGTCAATCAAAATTATATGACTCTTATAGATCATAAATTGATTAATCTCCCTAGATTAGATAAGACGACATTGGCATATCAAAGAGCGAGAATAGAGTGTGAAAAGAGAGGAGTAAAAATTTTTAACAGCACAAGAGGAGGCAAATTGGAGGTTTTTGAAAGGAAAGAGTTTGACTCCTTATTTTAAAACAAGGAGTTTAGAAATATGAATCGTACAAAAAACGCATTAAGAAATATTTCTTGGGGGTTAATACAGAAATTATGCATGTTACTTTTGCCATTTTTAACTCGTACTGCTTTAATTAAATTTCTAGGAGCAGATTACCTTGGTTTAAGCAGTTTATTTACTTCGGTTTTAGGTTTACTAAGTTTGGCAGAGTTGGGTGTTTCTAATGCTATTATAAGTTCAATGTATAAACCAATAGCGGAAAAAGACACGGATACAATATGTGCATTGATGGCTTTTTATCGTAGAGCATATTATCTGATTGGAATTGTTATTATGGTTGTTGGCATTGGAATAATGCCGTTTTTGGGAAATCTAATAAATGGGAAGGTTCCTAATAATATTAATCTACAAGCCTTATACCTGATATATTTATTTAATACTGCGATAAGTTATTTCTTGTTTTCTTATAAAAATTGTCTTTTTATTGCACATCAGCGCAATGATGTTAATAGCAAAATACAAACTATATGTTCGATATCACAAAATTTATTGCAGATTTTTTTGATAGTATTTACAAGGAACTATTATTGTTTTGCAATAATTATTCCTATTTCTTCTGTTTCTGCAAATTTGATAACTGCTTTTTTGGCAAGAAAAACGTATCCAGAGTATGTAACACGCGGTTCTTTGGATAGTGATGTTAAATCTGAGGTCAAACAGAGAGTACTTGGATTGATGCTAGGAAAAATATCATCTACAATACGTAGCTCTATTGATAGCTTATTTATTTCTTCATTTCTTGGGTTAACATTAGTTGCCATGTATTCAAATTATTTTTATGTAGTTACATCTGTAGCAGGAATAATTCAAATCTTAGAGTCGGCGCTGGTTGCAGGAGTTGGTAATAGTATCACTACTGACAGTGTTGAAAAAAATTATGAGGATTTTCTTAAATTTACTTTTATGTTGCAATGGATAGTTGGCTGGTGTTCAATATGTGTGTTATGTCTTGAACAACCATTCATGGAACTTTGGGTTGGTAAAGAGTTCATGTTTGGAAATACAATGGTGGTTCTTTGTGCTTTGTATTTGTTTGTCTGTTGTATATGTATTATACGAAGTATATATACACAGGCTTTGGGATTGTGGTGGTCATTACGCTATCTTAGTTTTATAGATATTTTTGTGAATATAGGATTAAACTATTTTTTGGGAAAGAATTTCGGAGCTTATGGTATCATAGCAGCTACGATAATTGATATTGGTTTTGTTAGTTTGCCATGGACAACTTACTTCTTATTTAGAGACTATTTTGGACTCAAAAAATATTGGGAATATATGGCACTGTATATTAAATATCTTGCTATTGCAACTGGAACTGGATTAATAACTTGGCAGATTTGTAATGTAATTAGTGTTGACTTAGTTTTAGTAAAACTTATGAGCAATGCTGTAATTTGTATAATTGTTCCTAACATGGTTTATTTTTTATTTTTTAGAAAAAATAAATATTTTGTGAGTATTTTTTCAATTATAAAGGATAAGTTTATAAAGGAAGATTGAGGTGAAAATATTGTGTTAAGTGCAAATGTTAAAATTGTCATTTGGGATCTTGATGAAACATTCTGGGATGGGACTCTTTCCGAGGGGGAGGTTCAACGTATTGAAACTAATATAAAAATTGTGCAGGAATTGGTAGATAGAGGGATTATGTGTTCTATAGTATCAAAAAATAATTTTGAAGATGTGAAAGCACAGTTAGAAAAGTGGAATATATGGGATTTGTTTATTTTTCCTCATATTTCTTGGATGCCTAAAGGGGAGCAAGTAAAACATCTACTAGAGGATTGCTCATTGAGAGCAGATAATGCGCTATTTATTGATGATAATATCTCAAATATCAAAGAAGTGGAATTTTATAATCCACATATTATGACTTCCTTACCGAAGATTTTAACTGAAGATTTCTTAAATATTGAGCAACTAAAGGGAAAAAATGACAAAGATCACTCTAGACTGAAACAATATAAGGTTTTAGAATTACGCAATATTGACGGGGCAAAGTTTTCGTCAAATGAGGAATTCCTTAGAGCATCTAGTATTACGGTTTCATTGCTTACAGAGTGTACCTTATACTTGGATAGAATTGAGGAACTTATTCAGAGAACGAACCAATTAAATTATACAAAGAATAGAATAGATAAGGATGAAATTGAAAGAATAATAAATGATACTTCGTTTAGTTGTGCTTGTGTAAGTATTTCTGATAAATACGGTGAGTATGGGATAGTTGGATTTTATGCCTTGAAGAATGATAAACTAGAACATTTTGTTTTTTCATGTAGAACCATTGGATTTGGTGTTGAAAATTATTTGTACAAAAAATTAGGTTACCCCGATATTTCAGTAATTGGCGATGTGTCTACAGAGTTATCCAAAGAGTATGCTGAAAGAATTGATTGGATTAAAGAAAGCTCGGACAAACTAGATGAAGTGAGTATAAATAAGAATAAGCCAAGCTTTTTAATGATTGCTGGATGTGATTTAGATCAAGCATGCGCTTATATTGAGTCTGAATACGAGATTAGAAAAGAATTTACAACAGTTATTGATGGAAGAGAGATAAGAACTTCTGATACCTCTCAAATACTCAATGCAATTGATTTATCGACAGAAGAAAAAAATGAATTATGTAAAAATCTCCCTTTTTTTGAGAAGGGGATTTCTTTTAATTCCGAAATTTTTTCTGGGAGATTCAAAACAATAGTTATAAGTGTTGTTGACGATTATATTAGAGGAATATGGAAACATAAAATAAAGGGTTATTATATAGGATATGGTGGATATTATGATCAGAAAGATTTTATATAAAACCTTTCATTTAGTGAAAAACAGTATTTAGAAAATAATTTTGATTTTATTGGGAAAGAAGATAGTATTATCTTTAAGAATAATTTAGAAAGAATAGTAAAGCTGGTAGGCAATAATACTCATATTATTTTAATTAATGGAATTGACATTGATGTTTCTGATTGGATTGGAAATGATAGAATAGAAAGAAATCTCGAGATGAACAAGGTTGTGGACGAAATTGTCGGAGAATATAGTAATATTGATTTGCTAGATATGCGTACAATTGTAAATGATAGAAAACTCTTGCCGAATAGGGATAACCGTCATTTTGACAGATATGTCTACTATATGATGGCTAAGAAATTATTCGAACTTTGCGGAACAAAAGAAATAGAGCTAGATAATTATGCTAGAGTTGAAACGAAAAGATTTTTATCAAAAGCTGTAAATAAAATAAAAAGGGGGTTCCATAAATGAAAATAGTAGCAATTGTACCAATGAAATTGAATAACAGAAGGCTACCACAAAAGAATACAAAGTCTTTTACTAATGGTAAGCCTCTTTGTTACTATATTCTTTCTACTCTTTTGACGGTAGAAGAGATTGATGAAGTATATGTTTATTGTAGTAATTTTGATATCAAAGAGTTCATACCTGATGGTGTTAAGTATTTAAAACGATCTGAAACTTTGGATCAAGATACTACGAGTATGACAGAAGTATTAACGTGTTTTACAAAGGATGTTCCTGCTGATGTGTATGTAATGACTCATACCACTGCTCCGTTTATTTCTAGGGAATCAATAAAGAAGGGATTAGATGCTGTTCTAAGTGGGGAATACGATTCTTCTTTTGCAGCAAAGAAATTGCAGGATTTCTTGTGGAAAGATGGAAAACCATTTAATTATGAGCTAACTAATATTCCTAGAACTCAAGATTTGCCGCCGCTTTATGAGGAAACAAGTGGATTTTACATTTATAAAAAGGAAGTAATTTCAGATTTTCACAGAAGAATTGGAAAAAATCCTTATATTGTCGAAGTAGGTGAAATTGAAGCAACAGATATTGATGAACCGGAAGATTTCATGATTGCTGATGCAATTTATAATCATATGTTCAAGAAGGATGTGAAATAATATGAGCAAGGTTAAGTTATTAGACTGTACATTAAGAGATGGTGGTTACTGCAATAACTGGACTTTTGGAAAAGATAATATTCAAACTATCATAAATGGCCTAATGGAAGCCAATATTGATATTATCGAATGCGGATATATCAGTCAAAAGAAAGAGTATAATATTGATAGAACTCAGTATACATCTTTTAAACAGGTTGGACAGTTCATCCCTTCTGATAGGGAGGGGAAAATCTTTGTGGCTATGATAAATTTCGGTGAATATGCTATTGATGATATTCCAGAATATAATGGTAAATCAGTTGATGGAATTAGAGTATGTTTTAAAAGGAAGGAAAGAATTGAAGCTCTTGAATATGCAAGGAAAATAAAAGAAAAAGGGTATAAAGTTTTTATTCAAGGAATGGTTTCATTATCATTTACTGATGAAGAATTTGTTGATTTTATTAAGAAAACAAATGAAATTGAACCATATGCTTTCTATATTGTAGATAGCTTTGGAATGATGAAAGGGAAGGACCTTATTAGATTATTCTACACAGTAGAACATAATCTTTTGTCCACCATTAACATTGGATTCCATTCCCACAATAACATGCAGCTGGCGTATTCAAATTGTCTTTCATTGACGCAAGTACAGAGCAATAGATCCATTATTATTGATGCTTCTATTTATGGAATGGGGAGAGGTGCAGGTAATTTAAACACAGAACTATTTACTGAGTATCTAAATGAAAATCATAACGCAAATTATAATTTGAAACCATTACTTACAATTGTTGATGATATTTTAGATGACTTTTATAAAAAGAACTATTGGGGATATTCACTTCCTAATTATATATCAGCAAAGAATAATGCACATCCAAACTATGCTGGATTCTTGGATGACAAAAAAACCCTAGCTGTAGAAGATATGGAAAACATCTTCCAGCTGATGGATGAAGAAAAGAAAGTGTCTTATGACAAGGATTATATCGAGGAGCTTTACATAAGATATCTTGCCAGTGGAAAAGTTCAGGAAGAGCATAAAGATGAGTTGAGTGAACGATTAAAAGATAAAAAAGTAATCTTAGTAGCTCCAGGAAAGAGCTCGGTTGAAGAGAAAGTAAAAATTGAAAATGCAGATGGAATAGTTATTAGTGTAAACTTTGATTATCCAAATTCAGAATTTGTTTTCTTAAGTAATATTAGAAGATTTAAAGAGCTGTCTGAAGATAGTTATGGAAAAGCTATTGTTACATCAAATATTACTAGTGACAAGATTTATTTTCAAACAAAGTATAGGGAACTCTTAAATAATGTAGAATCTGTAAGGGATAATGCAGGATTAATGGCAATTAAATTTTTAATGAATTATGGAGTAAAAGAAATTTTACTTGCTGGATTTGATGGATACTCGCATGAAACAAAGGAAAATTATGCGGATAAGCATATGGAGTTAATTTCAAGAAATGCTGTTCTTGATGCATTTAATGAAGGTATGGAGAGTGTTTTAAAAGAGTATGCAAAAGAAATTAATATAAATTTTTTAACTACTCCTAGATATGTGAGATTATGAAAACAGTAATATTTGATATTGACGGAAGTATCTTTGATACTAAAGCGGGAATTATTGCTTGTCTTAATGATGTACTAAATCATTATGGATGTTGTTCAATTTTAGCAGAGGAACAAAATAAATACATTGGTCCAGCAATAAAAGATAGTTTGGTGAAATTCAATGGCTTTACAGAAGAAGATGCTATAAATGCAACAAAAGAATATAGGGAAAAATATGTAGAAAAGTATGTTGAGTGGTCCGTTCCATATAATGGTTTATTTGAATTATTATCTTATATAAAAGATAAAAAGTATAATTTATGTATAGCAACAATGAAAACAAGAAATCAGGTTGAAAGATTATTAGAATTTTTCAATATTTATGAGAAGTTTGATATGATTGAAACAGCTAAATATAAAGGTGGATATTCTAAATTTGATATGCTTGAAAGTATAAAATCACATTTCTACGATAGTGATTTATATTTTGTTGGTGATACAGCAGGTGACTATAAGGCTTCACTTAAAGCAGATATCATGTTCGTATATGCTTCGTATGGATATGGAGTAATAGATGAAGTTAATGGAATAGTGATTGAATCATTAGATGACTTGAAGAATATTTTGTAGGTGACGTTGATTGTCAAGGTAGTTGTCAGAGAAACACATTGGGGTCAGACCCCAATGTGGTCAATTTATCGTCAACTTAAGGTAAGTAGGTAATCATCTGTATCTGTTTTTTCATTTTTTATTCTGCTACAATCTCCTTAAAACTCAGGAGGTATTCTATATCACGATGAATAAAGAAGAAAAAGCAAAACTCTGGGCTGACCGTATTCAGCAATGCAAGACCAGTGGGCAAACATGTAAACAATGGTGTGCAGAAAACGGTATCCCTTTATCTACGATGGGATACTGGAACCGCAGACTTGCAAAAGAAGCCTCGGCATCTGAATCTGAACAGGATCTGGTCTTTGCCAGACTGCCATCTGAACAGGAAGCTGCCAGAAAGCTTCTCTCTGAAGAAACTGCACCGGTGCGTATTTTTATCTCAGACAGTATCCGTGTTGAAATATCTGATTCCTGCAGACCGGAACTGATGGAATCCATACGTAAGCGCTTAAATCTTGGGTAGCTTTATTGTCTACGTTTTTGAACTCATAATGATAGCAAATAGATTTTTACTACACTCCGCTTGATAGGAGATAGAAATTTACTATATTTGGAGGTTTCATTATGAGTAAGAAACGTGCTCCAGGGCGTTCCCTGGAAGAA
>OGFC01000293.1_pt1 | contig 52267 bp, 49 predicted proteins | sample 1570841 | NCBI WGS metagenome assembly OGFC01 (sample SAMEA2582137, study PRJEB24529) | metagenome | biome: Human gut stool | place: China | collected 2011 | reverse complement strand
TTTCAACGGGTTATGAAGAAACGCCCAAAGGCAGAACCATTTGTGATAGACGGACGGGGCAACTTCCTATTTGTCAATCAGAAAGGCAAGCCCAAAGTTGCGATTGATTACAATATGCTTTTTGTCCGTATGGTAAAGAAATACAACAAGCACCATAAGGATAGCCCTTTGCCACATATCACACCGCATACGCTACGCCATACATTCTGCACAAGATTGGCAAGCAAGAACATGAACCCGAAAGATTTACAGTATATCATGGGACATTCAAATATCAGTATCACAATGAACTGGTATGCTCATGCGTCCATAGATACTGTAAAATCAGAGGTTCAGCGTTTAATCGCATAGAAGTATTTACCACGATTTTAACCACGCTTGATAGCGAAAATATAAGAAGATAGACCTAGATATGTGAGGTTTACCACAAAAGCAAAATGCCCGTAGAGCCGATAAAATAAGGCTTTGCGGACATTTAAGAAGATATAAAAAGATAGTTAAAAAGATATATATAATTTAACATAATTTTTTTTCACGTTTTATTCTACACAGAATATATGCATCTCATTCAAAAAAAATCGGGTAATAATAAAAAGCCATCCAATCGCCTTTTTCTGGTTACTTCAGATAAAGACCCTTATGGATGGCTTCTTTTTTTTATGTTCTATAGCTTCTTCCTATTGTTTATCTGAAGCTATTTGATCAGCTTAAGCTTTTATGATTCGTCCAGTCCCTCTTCCCCATTGGATTCCATTACCCGCTTATACCATGCAAAGGAATCTTTTTTATAGCGTTTTTTGCTGCCGCTTCCATCATCATTGATATCCACATAAATAAAGCCGTAGCGCTTGCTCATCTGCCCGGTGCTGGCGGCTGTAATATCAATACAGCCCCAGGATGTGTATCCCATAACATCTACGCCGTCTCTGATTGCCTCTCGAACCTGAAGCAAATGATTTTTGAAATATTCTATACGGTAATCATCATGTACCTTACCATCCACCAGCTCATCATGCGCACCAAGACCGTTTTCCACAATCATCAACGGAATCTGGTAACGCTCATAAAGCTGATTCAAAATAATACGCAAACCAACTGGATCAATCACCCAACCCCAGTCACTGGCTTTCAGATAAGGATTACGGAGAACTCCCAGCATACGCTCATCCTCTGTCAAATCACTGACCTTTTCCGGATTTAACGGAGTCACTCTTGAATAATAGTAGCTGAAAGAACAGAAATCCACGCATCCCTGTGCAAGAATATCAGCATCACCGTCCTCCATAACGATTTTGACACCCTTCTCTTCAAAGAAACGATTTGCATAGGACGGATACGCTCCACGTACACATACATCGGTATAAAGGAAAATCTCATGGTTCGCTTCAATGCTTTCCATAACATCCTCGGGTTTACATGTATTGGCATAGCTTGGAATCGCATTGATCATACATCCGATTTTCATTTCCGGATCGATGCTACGTGCCAGCTGTACTGTTAATGCGCTTGCAACCATCTGATGATGTGCTGCCTGAAACATTATCTGTTCCTTATGATCCCCTTCTTCAAATTCAAGACCTGCCGCATACCATGGAATAACACTGCAGAAATTGATTTCATTAAATGTGATCCAGTATTTTACTTTTCCTTTATAGCGTTCAAACAGTGTTTTCGCATACTTTACATAAAGATCGATCAGGATACGATTTCTCCATCCGCCATATGCCTCTACCAGATGCAGTGGAAATTCGTCATGTGAAATGGTAATCAGTGGCTCAATACCGTTTTTCAAAAGCTCATCAATCACATTGTCATAAAACTGCAGCCCCTTTTCATTAGGCTCTTCCTCCACTCCGGTAGGATAAATTCTTGTCCATGCTATCGACATGCGAAAGCACTTCATCCCCATCTCCTTAAACAATCGGATATCCTCCTTATAGGTGTGATAGAAATCAATTCCACCATGGGAAGGATAAAATACATTCGGCAGAATTTTATGATCCTTTGGTACCGCCTCTCTGCTGCCGTGTGGAAGAATATCTACAATGTTTACACCCTTGCCATCCTCGTTCCAGGCCCCCTCAAACTGATAGGCACTGGTTGCGCCACCCCATAAAAACCCTTCCGGAAATTGTTTATCTTTTTTCATTATATCTCTCCTCTCATGTAATATGTATTTTTTTCATAAATGCTGCATAGCTGTCACATTCCAATACCTGTGCAAAGCGTACAGGATCATCAAATACATTCAGTATCAAATCATACAGCTTTGGAACCTGATCGAAGCTCTTATGCAAAGCGAACATCAATACAATATTCACTTCAAACCCATCCCATATGACGGGCTGCTTCAGCAGTGCGACAGCTATGCCGTTTTTCTTTGCTGTTTTTTTCGTTGTATGTGGAATTGCATACCTTGCACCAAAGCAGGTTGGTGCAATTGCTTCTCTTTCATAAATCTGTTCCTGAAAATCGGCATCCACATAACCCTGCTCTTCAAGTAATCTGCAAAGATAGGTAATCACCTCATCCTTTGTGTTAAGCTGTGAGGGAATACGAAACAGATCCTCCATAAAATAATTATGGATCATGATATTTTCATAAGACTTTTTAACGCGTACACTCTTTACAATACGCTCAATTTTCTCATATTCTTCATCCTGAAGATAATTGTCAAGCTGAAAGACAGGTACTCCCATTTGCTCACTGGTTGAGACCATTGTCAGAATAATATCCGGCTTCTCCGCATAAAGCGTTTTAAAATCAAACATGGAGAAGCAGCCGATCATCTCAACATCTGTCAGAGCCTGCAATCTCTGCCGTATGATATGTGTTACAGAATTTCCATATGGATTGATCAATGCGATTCGTACAATGGAGGTCTTTATACTCTTAATACCGTTCATAATATGCAAGGCGATAAAGCTGATTTCATTTTCATCCAGCACATAGCCTGTTTGTTCCTGAAAGCGTATCGCTATATAAGCTGCAATATCATATATGAGAACAAAGCTCTGCTTCAGCTCTGACAGCAGTGGATTTTTTATCAGCATACCATGCTTACAGCGGTTCCTGAGATTTTGAAGATGCAAGGACAGATTATCCATAAGATCCTGATTTTCAGTAAAATTGATACTGTAAATATCATAGATTTCCCTCAATACTTCATGCAGAAACTGCATGATTCTCACATCATCCTGTCCTGCATTTCGTTTTTGAAACAATGCACAAATCTGCTGTGTCCCCTCTGCAGTAAATTGAATACGCATCCTTTTCCTTATCGCTTCGAGTAGTGGCTTACAATCCTGATCACATATCAGAGTACACCCCTCTTCCATGCATATATAAGAGGTATTACTGATATACATCAGCATATGCAGCAGGATGGAAAACAGATTAAAATCAGAAACTGCAAGCTGCTGCCGGTGGATAAACTCCATCAGTATCTCAGAAAGCCGATAGACATCCACATTTTCAAAATAACGATTCAAGATTCCAACATCAAAGCGCTGATCCTCACTTTCCTCCAATAGGAAATAAGTCAAAACCCTTCGTTTTTCTATATCATCACAATTCAGAAACAGATGATTTTGTTTTCTTGTGATTCTCAGTGTCCGAAATTCCTTCTGTATCCGTTCATTCAATAACCGTATATCCTTATTCAGTGTAGAGGGGCTGATATAAAACCTGTCCGCAAGCTCATAGTAATCCACATGCTCATTAAACAGAATTTCCTTCAGTATTTTTATATCTCTTCTTCCCTCATCACCAACGGTATACTTCTGTCTGATCCAGGCATCCTTATCACGGACTACATACCCTTTTCCTTTTAGAGACGATATCATGCAGGCTTTTGATTTCCTATTGATTTCTGCTATTTCTCCGTGTATTGTTTTCTCACTGACCTTTAAAAGTCCGGCAAGCGTCGCTGCCGTACAATATTCGGATTCCTTCAGTAGTATATCAACCATCTTCATTTGTCGTTTTGACAGACTGATCTCCATGATATCTCTCCCTTTCCTTGTTATTGTTTCCAGGTAAATGCGTAATCGTGATTCATCAGATACGGTGTATAATAGGCAACCATATTGGATAATGGCAGGATATCCTCATGCAAGTGGATACCGAGAACATCCTGTATATATGTTCTTCTTTCCTGCATGCGCTCCCAGCTGTTTGGATACTGCTTTTTGATTTCCTCTTTCAATGCAGCATCCGCAAGAACGACGCCGTTTTCACAACAACAGCCCGGATATCCTTCTACAGATGGAATGATATCAATTTGCAGAAGCATACCGCTTTTCAGCTTCAGTCCGGAGCCTTCGTAAATCGGGCTGCTTAGCCATTCCTCATCTGCAGTGAGGTGTCCGGGGTTCAACTTCCAGCGGAAAATATCCTTCGGCAGAATATCATCAACCAAAGCATATACCGCTTTCCCCTCCATACCGATATGGAGTTGCTCAAGCCATTTGCAAACAGCTGCATAATACGGTTTTGCAATTTTCTCTTCATAATCTCTTACTGCGGAAGCTAGGTCTTCTCGTTCATAAGCGGCAAAGGCTGCTCTGCTGGCAAGACCGCCCTTATACCCCACCGTTAGTGACATTCTCTCCCCAGTCTGTATCGGCTTGTTCATAGGATACAGATTGGCTTTTTCAAAGCGTGTCCCGCTGGAACAAATGGTCACAACATTGTGTAACTGACCTTCGGATTCCAGCAGCCCTCCGATTTCGATTTCTGTTTTTCCCGGCTTCAGGGCAAGCATCGCTCGCTGAAGACCTCTTGCTGCAAGAATCTGCCCATATTCATAATGTGCAATTTCATTTGCATTATTGACCGTTCTTGCACCATTATCCGGTGAAATGAATATATCCGTTGCATTGCTTATCTTCACGTCACAGGCTTTCAATGCTTCAAGAATGTAATAGGGTATATCAAACAGCTCCTTCTGTAAACGATAGAAGCCTTTCCATCCAACCACACCGACATGCATACCACTCTTAACGCCTGCCTTAGCCAATACACCTTTTAAATCCTCTTCCTCCTGAAGCGGCTGGTCAGGCAATGAGAAATAAGACATATGCAGACCCTTTGCAGGTATTCTTGCATGCTTGGATAATGAAAGGACCTCATTTCCCAATAGAAGATATGCCTCTTCATTTTTATGAAGAATCAGTAAGGCTTCTTCAAAACGCGGTATAAAGCCGGTAAGATATTCAAAATTACCACCATGCTCCACATCTGCATATACGGCAATACAGTCCAGTTTTTTCTCCTGCATACGGTGAAGAATCTTTTCCCGTCTTTCCTGCATGGTTTCATCACTAAGCAATACCGGTTCTCCTGTCTCCTCCTTCGGAAACGGAATTTTATCTAAAACTACGTTTTCATAACGCTTATCCATGGTGATTCCCTCCTTTTTCACGACTGGTATTATTTTTTTCTCTTCTGTCATAACAAGTCCGTGGTCAGAAAGCTTCACGTACGGACATACAAGCAAGTTCAATATTGTGATTCTGGAAACCGGATTTTCCAAATAGCTATTTCCCAGCTTATGAAAGGCCTCCGCCATTTGATCTACTTTTTGTGATACTGTTTCCATACACTCAGTGCTCATCAGTCCGGCAACAGGAAGTGCCAGGGATGCAAGAATATTTCCCTGTGAAACTGCACAGAAGCCTCCATGCATATTCATAACCTTCTGTACAGCCAGATACCCGTTTTCCGGTGTGTCATAAACCACACAAACATTATGACTGTCATGAGATATACTGCTGGCAACAGCTCCATGATCAATACCGAAGTTCTCTACGATACAAACCGCCTTTTGTGCGCGGCCATAGCGGTTGAATACTGCAGCATACATTTGCTTTTTATCCTTTTGAAGCACAACCCTTCCATCCTGTATCGGGCATATACGTGTTTTCAGATGGGATGTAGCTATATATTCAGATGCAAAGCTTAGGATATTCAGCTGTGCATACGGACCCTTTGCTTTGATAAGGAAATCCTCCTGCTTCAGGGTTTGTATTTGGATAGTATTTCTGCTGTTCAGCTCGCGGGTATAAGAGGATAAAACGATTGGCGTTGTCAGCTGTTCCTTCTCGCTGACAAGCTTCCCTTCAAAGAATACTGCATGCACCTGCAGATCCTCCACATTATTCAACAGCACCAGATCGGCTGCATATCCCGGAGCAATCGCACCGAGATGCTTACATCCGCTTTCCTGTGCCACACGGTAGCTCGCTGATAACAGGGCTTCCTCCACAGGCATTCCAAGAGATACGGCTTTTCTTACCACATGATCCAGATGTCCGTATTTACCGGTGACATTACAGCGTCGATCATCTGTACAGAAACATATCCGGCTGTAATCGTTAAATTCTCTGCAGACATCCAGAATTTCTTTCATGCGCCCCTGTGTGTTTGCTTCTCTGATATCGATCCACATACCCTTTCTGTATTTATCAAGAGCCTCCTGTTTCGTTTTCACCTCATGATCGGACTGCGGACCTGCACATACATACGCACTGAGACGGTTCCCCTCCATAAGAGGTGCATGTCCCTGCAGATAGCCTGCATGCTTTTTAGCAGCACGCAGCAAATCATGTATACGCTGTTCTCCCTGCAAAACTCCCTCATAATCCATAACCTCACCCAGTCCGGCTACACGCGGATGCTGAAAGAGTGCTGTATAATCCTTTGCGAACAGCTCAGCATTGGAAGATTCAAAGCCAGGAAGGCTTGGTACACAGGATGGAAGTGTCAGCAGCAGACGCATGGGGAGATCCTGTGAAGCAGCAAGCATATACTGAATTCCTTCCACGCCCATAACATTTGCTATTTCATGAGCATCCTCCAGTACCGTCGTTGTCCCGTGCGGCAAAACCATAGCAGCATAATGTTCCGGTACCAGAAGTGAGCTTTCAATATGTGTATGTGCATCTATGAAGCCCGGACACAGGATTCCGTTTAGCTGTAATCGCTGGTTTGCCGGCAGTATCGGTTTCTTAATGTTATATTCCACATGGGATATGAACGAGTCACAGATATAAACAGTAGCTTCCAGGAATTCTTTTGTAAATACGTTGAAGATGCGGCATCCCTCAATAGCCAGATCATTCTTTACATTTCCCAACGCTGCTGCGATAAGCCGTTTTGTATCCTTTGGTTGAAACGAAAGCATGCTTACTCCTGCATTTCGTCCTGCTGTTCAATCAGCAGCTGCTGCTTTTCATACATTTTCATAAATGGGAAATATAACAGCATATCTATGACAATCAGAACAGCCACAAGAATGACAGCCTTGAAATCCCCGGTAGAGAAATAGGCGCCGAAGATGCTTGGCATATTGAAAGAAAGCATCGCATAGGTCTTTCCAATCAATCCTGTATTCAGACAGAGGAATGCTAGAACAGCATTAACAACAGATACCAGTGAACATGGTATGAAGAAGATAGGATTCAACATAATCGGAAGACCAAATGTAATTGGCTCAGATATTCCAAAGAATGCCGGTATGATTCCTACCTTACCAACGACTTTTAAGAGCTTCGATTTGGAGAAACACAGGATAATTGCAAGCGAGAGACAAGAGCCAACTCCTCCTATGCATATGAAATACACCCAGAAGGCTTCGGTCAATATTGCTGTAGGCGCTATTCCTGCCGCAAGCTGTGCAGCATTTTCTGATATATTCATCATCATAATCGGCCCCATCAGTCCCCAGAAGGTTGCATTATGGATACCAAAGAACCATGCGGCATTGATAATAAAGGTCATGAGGAGAATGAACCACAAGCTGTCTGTCGCTTTGATTTGCGGTGCTATCACAGAGCTTAACCACATGGCAAAGGTGGTATCCATGTTATGGAAGATGATAAACATTACCAGATACAATGACATGATCAGGATTGCGATAGATAAGGATGCAAAGGTTTCGGATAGAGATGCAGGAACACTGTCCGGCAGCTTGATGCGCCCAAAGTTTTTTGATTTAAGAAATCTGTAAATTTCAACCGTCACAATAGAAACAAAGATACCGACCAGAAGTCCTTTTCCATCCAGAAAATTCAAATCGGTAAGAGATAGCCCATACTGCAATTTTTCTATTCTCACTGCCAGCATGAACACTCCGAATACAGTGATGAAGTTTGGAATCAATTCTTCAATTTTATAATTCTTACACAGATAATGTGTAATTCCAAGTGCGACATACAGTGTGATAAAACCAAGACTTAAAACTGAAATCCATGAAAACACATAGCTGTAATCTGCCACAAAGCCAGCCCATGCGAGCAGAAAACCGTTCGTTGTCTGTTTTGTGACAGGTGCTGCGGAAATAACAGCAGACAAGCCGCCGAACACCATAATTGGCAGGATTGTCATAAACGTATTACGCAGTGCCAGCAAATGTATTTGTGTGCTTAGCTTTCCAGAAAATTCAAGTACTTTCGCCTCTATTCTGTCCTTCATACTTTCCATTTTTTATTTTCTCTCTTTCATAATTTTTTTTACATCATCAATTACACCCTTTGCATTCATCAATCCGTAATGTGACGGATTCATGCTTACAACAGGAACCGATGCATCCACAAACGTTTTGATTCGTGGGATTTCATGACGTATTTGCGGTCCAACCAAAATCAGATCACACCCCTCCAGGTAGTTCATGAAATCGCCATCACCGTATGCTTCCACATAACAGTAACCATCGGATTTCTCATTCATTTTTTTTGCCATCATCGCTGTGGACATGCCATTGTTACAAACCAGAATAATCTTTAACATGAAGTATCATCCTTTCGTTTCACTCATACAGTGAAATAACTCTCTTGTCATCTGATAAATGATTTCACTCGCCATCATCTGATCCTCCGCATGAACCATTAACAGACTGATCTGATCAAATTCCCCATTTGCCGATTGCTTCAGAATCCTGCTGTGTGCCCGCTTAGCAGTATAAAGATTTTCCTCGGCATCCTTGTACTGCTTTCTGCCAGCTTCTTTATCACCATCACGATAGCTTTGCAATGCCTCAAAGCACAGCGATCTTGCCTCCCCGCTATAGGAAATGATCTGCATCAGGGAAATTTCCAATTCTTCCATTGCTATGCCTCCTTTCATGTTCAGTATAGCACTGCCGGAATTTCTTTGTTTTCTTTTACTTCAGCTGCAAGAGGAAATAAGATAAAACTATGTATAATTATGCAGAGAAGGCTGCGGCTGCCTTCTGCCTAATAATCAATACGCAGAAAGAAACAAAAAAGCAGCCCGCCCCTGTTTATCGGCTGCCACTGCTTCTTCCCTGTCCGTATTCTTTTTTTTATTGCGTTTCTCCGTACATCTTTATATTTATACGATTTCTTTCAAATCGTCAAGCCTTTTCAGTATATAATTGCACATTGCTTCGACTTCCTTTGTAGGCGGTACTTTATCCGGAATCATAACCACCGTGGTACCTGCGGCATACGCTGCTCGAACACCGTTTAAGCTGTCCTCCACTACAAGGCAATCCTGCGGAGAAACTCCCAGCTGCTGTGCAGTCTTTATATACACATCAGGAGCCGGTTTCCCATGTGTAATCATTTCATCACTGATGATAGCTTCAAAATAATGCTTAATACCTGCATGATTCAAATTAAACTCCACATCCTCCGCTGAGGCACTGGTCGCCATTGCAATCGTATACCCTTTTGCCTTTACGGTATCCAAAAGTCCCTTTACATCTCCCATGAGGGGGACACCACATTGCAGCTTCTCTTCTTTTTTGAACTGCGTATGAAGCCTGCAGGCTTCCTCCTGCGGCCATCCTTTCGGCATATAGGAATCAAATACAACCTGCTGATCCTTTCTCGTTCTTCCAATCAGCGATAAAATGAATTCATCACTTGTCGGTAGCTGCAGGGTTTCCCCTACCCTTTTCCACGCCTTCATAGAAATCGTTTCCGTGTCAAAGAGTGTACCATCCATATCAAAAATAATCGCTTTCCATTTTTTCATAGCTTTTCCTCCCGATCAAACATATCAAAAAGCCCTATAGCTGTCTATAGGGACTTAATCATCATCGTCATTATTTTTTGCCGGCAGCTTAAACACCTGTTCTCCAGGCTTGCTGACCATGTACTTACCTCTGGCAAATCGCTTCACATATTCAGGATTCTCCAGATTCTGCTTTTCCTTGGAAAGATCATCCTTTTGATTTTCAAGGGAATTGATCATCTCTTCAGAAGAAGAAATTTCATCCTTCAGCTTCATCGTCATCATCAAATCGGAGCTTGCGGCATAAATCAGGAAGCATGCAATGAAAATGGCAGCAAGACTTAAAAACGTTTTAAGCTTATTTCTTTTTTTCTTTTTATCCTTAGCCATGCACATCCTCCTCATTCGCTGTAATCATATTATAAGCAGAGAACAGTATTTTGACAAGGCTTTTTTCATGCTTTATAATTTTGTATCCGATAGATTTTCACAATGCATCATAAAGGCTGCTTTTGGAGATATACTATCTTAGACAGCGTGCCTTTAGTCCCTATTGGCATCATACAGGATAGACGCGGATAGGAGTTTTAAGAAGTATTTGCATATGCATACTTACAACGACAGGACTACAGCACATGATAACATCAGGATATTCTCAGTATCAGGCATTCACTGTAAGCAGCTTCTGCTCACCAGCTTTCACGGTACCTGTTACACACGTTTAACTTTGCTTTCTGAAACAGCTCTTTTTTACGAATACACACATAAAAATTTGATTTTACAAATCTCCTGCAGCAATGCTTCATAGATGATTAAGCTGCATTACCCGCTACCCCCTGCCTTCATACAGTATGAGGTTTGTTTGAAATTTCAGATAACTGAATCACAATTCCATATACCAGCTTGTTTCAACATAACAGCTAAACAAAACATAATAAAACTCTGCAGACCCTTGATCAGAGTACGCAGAGCTATTTATCATCAGAATCCTCACTGCTGCCACCGGGAAGCTTAAATACCTGTTCCCCTTTTTTACTAACCAGAAATTTATCCCTTGCATAGCGTTTTACATACTCCGGATCCTTTAGCTTTTCCTTCTGTGCGGACAGCTCTTTTTTCTGTGTTGACAGCTTATTGATTTCACTGTTGTTTGCCGAGATTTCCTGCTTCAGATTCAGCATGACAATAACATCCTTGCTTGCTGCATAAATCAGAAAACATGAACCCCCTATTGCGAGAAGACTAATCAGGATTTTCATCGGATGCTTTTTTCTTTTTCTTTTTTTTACGGTTGCTTTTTTTTCGTTTTGCATTCGCTTTCCTCCTCTTCCTGATTTTGCCTGGTAATCTAATTATAGCAATAATTTTCGATTTGGCAACGAGAAGTTTCACTTTAAACGGATGCAGCAATCGGCGTATCGCTGCAAAGAGCTGCAGAAATACGCTGAGATACCATGTAAAATAAATAAAAGCACCAAGAATAAAAAAACAGATGAGATAGATATTCGTAATACCGCCATTGATCTTGTACAGTCCAAAAAACATAAGGGATGTAAACAGAATGTGATACAGGATCTCTACGATTCCTTTAAAGATCGGAAAACGGAGATATTTCACAAAGCTGATTAAAAAACTGAAGCCGAAAGCATATACCCATCCCGTCAGAAAATGATAGAGTATTGCCTGAATCTGTGTAGGCAGCAGCATTATTTAAAGATTTTTGAAATCACTGATTCCTTTCCGTTTCCCTTTTTATTGGATACATAGGATAAAGCTTCAATGACACCGCGTATTACAACATCCCCGCGCTCTGTATCCAGCTTGCCCAAGGTTAGATCCTTTCCCTGAATCACCATCCATCCCTGTGCTGTTTCCAGCAGAAACTCACTGGAATCAAAGCTGTCAATCTGTTTCACTCCGGTCAGCTCCATCACCTTGCGGTCCTTAATAATTACGTTATGATATGGGTTCGTTTCAAAACGAAGCGGATTGCTAATGTTATCTTCCATACAAGACTCCTCCTTATTTCTAGTTCATTACAATCTATGTATGGAGCAGAGAAAATAGAACAGCTGTATAAAAACAAAAAATATCCCGGCTTCACTCTTCTGCCAGAATATCTTTTACTTCTTCCTTTTTGATCAGCTTTTCTTCCACAACCTCGAACATCAGGGAAGCATCATTTTTATTTGCCTGCTTCTGTATCATCGTTACAGTAACAGTCAGCTCACGGTATCCGAATATAACCTTGATGGTATCTCCCACTTTAACATCTGTAGAAGGCTTTGCGATTTTTCCGTTTACATACACACGCTCCTGATCCGCCAGCTCCTTTGATACCGTACGGCGTTTCAGAATTCGTGCTGTTTTTAGATATTTATCAAGACGCATCATACTCACCTCTACCGATAAGTTTACCATTTATTGCTGCTGTTGGCGAGATAAAAGTTGTACAAATGCCTCTACTGCATAAAGCTCAGACTTCTCCAGCTCCTTCTTATCAAATACGATGATGAAGGAACCATACCAGTCACCGTAAGCAGTAACCGGATAGATCAGCCCCTTATAACGCTGTGCACTGTCCTCATAGATACGTTCATTTTCAAAATCCTTTAACCGATGTGTCTGTGCTATCATAAGAAAATGGTCATGTATCTTATGCTCTGTTTTCACCATACATTCATCCTTCACAAAAAAGACAGTATTCTGATATATGGCACGCAGGGTATCACACATGATCATGATTTCTTCCATATGCTTGGACATGACATCGAATTTCTGAATTACAATTCTATCATTATCAATAAAGAATTCTATGGAATCTCCTTCTTTCATGCGATACTGCTTTCTGATTTCTTTTGGTATAACCAGTCTTCCAAGGTCGTCAAGACGTCTTACAATTCCTGTTGCTTTCATTTATAGACACTCCTTTTCTTCAAATAGTATGGACATTTGATAAACGCTTTATACCTCATGTCGAAAAGGAAAGGGATTTCATTTTATATCAAATTACCGATCATATTCATACACAAAGTGCATATAAATTATCGGAATTGAAGGTATTTTTTTACAAAACTAATTGTTATAACAAATATAACTATATTAAATTAACCTTTTATACATAAAAACATTTAGAATGTAAGTGTCAATAGAAATAGGAGTGATCTGACATGACAATGGGACAAGTATGTTGTGAGCGGATTCATGATCTGTGCGACGAGAGAAAAATTTCTCTGAACAAACTCAGTATCATGTGCGGAATGACGCAGTCAACGCTGAGCAACATCACATCAGGCAGAAGCAAGAATCCAACCGTTTCCACGATTAAGAAAATCTGTGACGGTCTGGATATCACGCTTGTTGAATTCTTCGATACAGATGTATTCAAAAATCTGGATCAGGAAATTAAATAAGCTGTTTGTCAGCCTGAAAAAAACTGTTATGGGAACTATTCATGCAATCCCATAACAGTTTTTTCTATTTACCTGTTTTTATTTTACATATGCCTTCAGGCGTTCTGCCGGTTCTGTGCTTTCCCACTTCACCTGCAGATCATCACGGCCAAAGTGACCATAGGCTGCCAGATTTCTGTAAATCGGCTTGCGAAGCTCCAGTGTCTTGATAATCGCAGTAGGACGCAGGTCAAATTCCTTCCTCACAATTTCTGCAATTTCTTCATCCGGAAGAACACCGGTTCCAAAGGTATCCGCAAGTACGCTGACCGGCTGTGCTACACCGATTGCATAGGCAAGCTGTATTTCACATTTGCGGGCAAGACCTGCCGCAACAATATTCTTAGCAACATAGCGTGCCGCATATGCCGCACTGCGATCCACCTTGGTAGGATCCTTTCCGGAGAAAGCTCCACCGCCATGACGTGCCATACCGCCGTATGTGTCTACGATAATCTTTCTGCCGGTTAAGCCGCTGTCTCCCTGCGGTCCACCGATTACAAAGCGTCCTGTCGGATTTATGTACACTTTTGTTTCCGCATCCATCATATCCGCATCTACTATCACATCAATGACATGCTTTTTTAAATCCTCGCGAATCGTATCCAGAGAAACCGTATCGGAATGCTGTGTGGAAATTACAATCGTATCGACACGCTTTGGTCGGTCATTCTCGTATTCAACGGTTACCTGTGTCTTACCATCCGGGCGAAGATACTCCAGTGTCCCGTTTTTTCTTACCTCGCTGAGGCGGCGTGCCAGACGGTGTGCAAGGGATATCGGCATCGGCATATATTCCGGTGTTTCATCACAGGCATAGCCAAACATCATTCCCTGATCACCTGCACCATTGTTTTCCTCACCGCCCTCCTTTGTTTCCAGAGAGTGGTCAACACCGAGTGCAATATCCTTGGACTGCTCGTCAATGGATGTTAAAACAGAACAGGTGGTTCCGTCAAATCCATATTTCGCTCTGTCATAACCGATTTCCAAAACAACATTACGGGCAATGCTTGGAATATCGACATAACAGCTGGTGGAAATTTCTCCCATGATCATAACCATACCTGTTGTACAGCAGGTTTCACAGGCAACACGTGCATCCGGATCCTGTGCCAGAATGGCATCAAGAACAGCATCGCTGATCTGATCACAGATTTTATCAGGATGTCCTTCCGTTACAGATTCGGAAGTAAAAAACTGTTTATTTAACATAATCGTTTCCTTTCTTTTTACAAATTACTATCATTCTTATTTTACATCTTTCCCTATAGGTAAACAAGCACAACATAGGGAATGTTACATTTCGTGTGTACAACGCAGACACCACAGCACTGTTGGAAGGTGTATCACGAAAGCGCCTGCATGGGTATACCAGCAATTCACCTTCTATATCTTCTTATCGCTGTTTACCTTACTTCAGCTTTAGAAATTCAGGGGCTTGCTTTGTTGCAGCTATACGCTGTGTTTTATGCAGTGTTGTCTCTGTCGATATCCGGTTATATTCCTGTTCCTGAATATCCTGAGATGTACGATATCGCTGTTTCATATCTGTTTTCAAAATTGCTGTTTCATCGGCTGTATAAGACAGCTTCAGCTCTTCAAAATGGATATCCTCCTGCTTGTTTTCCGTTTTATTTATATACGCACTGAATTTCTCTTTGTCCGTCAGCTCTACTGTATATACCGTGTTTGCGTCCTGCTCCTGCTTCTGATAGTGAAAGCAGTCCTTCGCCTCCTCTATATATTTCTGAAAAAGCAGTGAGGATAGAAATTTTTCCTTATCCTTGGATGTGGCAGGTGTTTCCTGCATTTTCTCATAGGTATTGTCATCGTTCACAATATATACATGCAGTATGTCATCCTTCAGCTGTAAAACCGTATCTATTCCGCTTGGATCACTGGTATCCGAGTGGATTCGCACCTGATACTGCTTCAGTTCGTTCTTCTGAAATGCAATATCTGTCTGTATGATATCGGTATCATGATTGCGTTTTTCATCCATCATTTTTTCATCTTTGAAGTATTGCTGCGTACTTCTTATATCTTGTGTATCTTCGATATGTAAGCCGTTTGTAGCTTTCAGCATATCAATTTTCGCAAGGATTTCCAAGCGTATGTTCTCTTCCTTTGCATGCTCCTTCTGCACACTGCAGCCGCAAAGGACAGCGGCAGCACATAGAAAAATTCCTATCCCTCTACAGTTCATATCCTACCTCATTTTCAGGAAGCTGTTTGTTCCTCTCCCATTGGCTCAGTGCGTTCCAGCACTTCAATCACCGTATAGAGCCAGTCCTTGAGCTTTGGCAGCTTCATGGTAATCTTACCATTTGTATAGCGTATCGTTATATTCTTCGATATAGTTGTCATCATTTCAAATAATGCAACACCGTCAATGCTGTTTGACCAAGCACTTGTAAATGTCAGCTCAACAGCCTTGGGCAGTTCACGGAAGGCATCAACGTGCGGTTCATTGATACAGATATCCAGCCGCTTCTTTTCAAATAACAGCTGTACAGCCTTGGGCAGCTTTCCATAATTGTCCTTGATTTCATCCATCATGGCAAGCAGTTCCTTCTTGGAATGAATGTCCTCCATGCGTTGATACAGCGTGATTTTTTCATAATCCTCAGTTGCAAAGGTGCTTGGTATATAGGCATCAACCTTGACATTCGCCTTTGTCATTTCCGGCTTTATCTTTGGCTGTATGCCCTTTTTCTCCATGATGGCACTGTTCAGCATTTCAATATACATGTCAATACCAACCGTATCAATAAAGCCTGCCTGCTGTGGTCCCAGCATATCTCCGGCACCACGTATGGTCAGATCGCGCATGGCGATTTTATAGCCGCTGCCCAGCTGGGTGAATTCCTTGATGGATTTTAAGCGCTTCATAGCTATCTCACTTAATTGCTTTTGTGGGTAATACATCAGGTACGCATAGGCAAGACGATCACTTCTGCCGACTCTTCCCTTGATCTGATACAGCTGACTCAATCCGAAGTGGTCTGCATCCTCAATTAAAATCGTGTTGGCATTGGGAATATCAATGCCCGTTTCAATGATTGTCGTACAGACAAGCACCTGATATTTATTATCCGTAAACTGCAGCATGACATCCTCGATATCCTCCCGTGTCATCTGTCCGTGTGCAACACCGATTTCCACCTCCGGCATTGCATCCCGAAGCTTTCTTGCAACATTGTATATTTCCTTTACATTATTATATAGATAGAACACCTGTCCATTTCTGGCAAGCTCCCGCTGTATGATCTCCTTCACCATCTGAAAGTTCTTTTCAATAACATAGGTCTGTACCGGCATACGGTTCATCGGTGGAGTTTCCAGCTGTGACAGGGAACGGATACCAATCAGTGACATCTGCAGGGTACGCGGAATCGGTGTTGCACTCAATGATAACACATCCACGCTGTTTTTCAGCTCCTTGATTTTTTCCTTATGCTCCACACCAAAACGCTGTTCCTCATCAATGACAAGCAGACCCAAATCCTTAAATATAATATCCTTGGATAGCAGACGATGTGTTCCAATCAGGATATCCACATTTCCCTCTTTCAGATCCTGGATGATATGCTTTTGATCCGAAGGCTTTATAAAACGATTCACAACTGCAATATTCACAGGGAAATTGCGGAACCTCTTCATAAAGGTTTTGTAGTGCTGAAGTGATAAGATTGTCGTCGGACACAGGAAGGCCACCTGCCGTCCATCCGCAACTGCCTTAAATGCCGCACGGGCTGCAACCTCTGTCTTCCCAAAGCCGACATCCCCGCATAACAGACGATCCATCGGCTTCGCAGATTCCATGTCCTGCTTGATTTCCTGTACTGCTCTTGCCTGATCCGGGGTCAGCTCATATTCAAAATCCTCTTCAAATTGCTTCTGCAAAGGAGTGTCCTTTGCGAATGCATGACCGATATTCTCATCCCGTGACGCATACAGCTTCACCAGACGATCCGCAAGCTCCGCAATCTTAGCACTGACCTTTTTCTTCGTCTTCTCCCATTCTCCGCTGCCCAGCTTATTCAGCTTCGGACTTGCCCCCTCCTTGGACACAAATTTCCGGATAAGCTTAAACTGTTCCAGTGGAACAAGCAGCACATCATCCCCCTTATAGGCGATATGCAGAAAATCCTTATGTACCCCATCGATTTTTTTATTCACAATCCCCAGATATTTTCCAATACCATGCTGGTTATGAACAACATAATCCCCGACATTCAGCTCCTGATAATCATGCAGAACCTCCGCCTCTTTGAATTTATTGCTGTAGCGTGTTGCCTTTTTTACGCTGTGAAACAATTCCTTTGCGGTATAGACACAGATATGTTCCTTCAGACAGGTAAAGCCCTCTGGAAGACTGGCATTCAGAAACTGAATCCCTGTTTCCAGCGTATCCGATGACGTTACCGTACGCCAGGATACATTTGCCTCCTCCAGCAGCCTTTTCACCTGTTCCTGCTCCTTATGCTCCAGAGCGAGTAAAACCTTTCGCTCCCTTGCCTGATGCACAACCTCCTGCATCGTACGTTCCAGATTGATATCCCCCAGTGACATCGTCATAATCTGCGAGGTGATTGGTTTTTTATAATCGACAAACTGATGAAATTCCATAGAACTGTGCTGTTTAAAGGAGCTGTTTAAATCTGCGAATACATCAAAGCTGTGCAGACTGATTCCCTCCTGAAAGAGCTCCTGAAGATAGGCTACCATTTCCTCATGCATATGCTTAACACTATCCTGCACTTCCTCTACGCTGGACAGGATAATCTGTGCATCCGGTGCATAATCAAAGACCGTGCTTCTGTTTTTCAAAAAAGCATAATATTTATAGAACCGGCTTTCCATCATGTGGTTACTGATCAAATCCAAATCCTCATTCACATGCTCCTGCAGCAGCTTCTGCATAGAGGAATCATGCTGGGTCAGCTGTTTTTTCAGTTCTTTGTTCGCCTGCTCCACCAATTCGGCAATCTGTGCATCTGTAAACAGCAGATCACTGGCAGGAATAATCATAGCATCGTGCACAATTTCAATCGTCCGCTGTGTGGCAATATCAAAGAAGCGGATGCTGTCCACGATATTATCAAAGAACTCTATACGCAAGGGGTGATCGTAATTCATGGAATATACATCAATAATACCGCCACGGGCCGCATAGCACAGCGGCTGGTCGACACGGCTGACATGCGTATAGCCTGCTTCAAAGAGAAGCTGCTTCAAAGCCTCATATTCAATTTCCTGATCCTGCTTTAATGTGATGCAGTGCTGCCTGAATATTTCTGGAGATGGAAGAAAGCGGATTGCTGCGGCTGTATTCAAAACCGCAACATAGGCATCCTGCTGCTGCAGCTTTGCCATCACCTCCATCTGTATCGCTTTGTTTTCCGGTGAGGCGGCAATCGCTTCTACGCGAAGGGACTCCTCCAACGAGAAAAGCAGCACTTCATCCCCCAGGAGGGCCTGCAGGCGCTCGTAAAGTTTCTGTGCTGTATAGGCGTTATTTTTGATAATCATAAGCTTCTGCGGTGTTCGACGGTAATCTGCCGCCAACAGAAGTGCTTCCTCCATATACGAAAGATTTCCCAAAACACTTTCTTTTCTCTGTATACTTAAAGCCGCTTCATTTTGCTGCAGTTCCTTTAAAAGGATATCCATATGCATTCCCCTATTTCCGGTTGAAGTGGCTCATGGTATCCATAAAGGAATGAGAACAGCTGTAAATTGCTGCATCTCTGGCCAATTCAACTGCCTGCTTGTAATCTTCCAGTTCATCCTTGCGTATCTTGCCGAGCACCCAGTCAATTACCGGAATTCGTGCATCCTTGCCAATACCGACGCGAATTCTGTCAAATTCCTGTGTACCGATATGGCGGATGATATTCTTCATTCCGTTTTGACCACCGGCACTCCCCTGTGCACGCAACCGTATTTTTCCTACCGGCAAATCAAGATCATCATAAATCACAAGCAAATCCTGTGCTGACAGCTTGTAAAAGTCCATCGCTGCACGCACCGCTTCCCCGGACAAATTCATAAAGGTTTGCGGCTTCATCAGAAGAACAGCCTCCCCGGCGATTCTCGTATTTGCAATCAGTGCCTTAAACTTTTTCTGTGCTATATCAACACGGCACTCCTCTGCAATGGCATCCAGTACGCAGAAGCCGGAGTTATGACGCGTCATTTCATATTCCTTACCGGGATTTCCCAGTCCTACAATCAATTTCATGCAATCACCTCAATTTCGCTTCCTATATTATACCAAAAAAGCAGAGAATTACATCCTAAAAAGCCTGTTTTCGTACAGGCTTGCTATATGCTTGTATTTCTTAGGGAATGAGACAGGAACAAATGCTGGCTTTTTGCATGCTTCCTTGGTTGCTATGTGATGTTCCACTTTATGGTTTCTTCTTTTCATCCCGGTCTGGTTCAGGTGCAATATCCTTTTTTGAGCTCTTTTGCTTTTGATTTGCTGACTGTTCCTTTGTATCGTCCTTTACAAAAAAATCTTTATGCAATATAAACTCTGTCCGTTTTAGCTTTTTATCTGTCATGGGAATCTCCTTTTCTTAAATTTCAACGAATCATTCCTCAACCGCAAGCTCATACAGTTTTTCTGATTTCCCTGTTTTCAGATTTTTCCTGTAATATACAGAGGATTGCAATCTGTATCCTCTTCTCCAACCTACAGATATAGATTCATCCGGAACACTGTGATTCACGCTGTAATAAACGACACCTTTTTGCACATCTACATTACGGATATCAACGTATTCATCGTTAGAGGATCGCCTGTGATAATCCTTACCATTGGCAATCAGCTTCTCTCTGGTATTGTTTCGATACATCCAAATATTCCCGTTATCATCCTGAAACGGCTGATTTATCCTTCCATACTTCATGATTTCCCCTGTTTCAAATACTGCAAAGTTAATGGGAGCTTCTCCCAAGACCTTGAAATTTGAGCCATCTTTATTCACCTTGGCAAGCACACCGCCCTGATATACAGACGCTGAACCTCCATACGTACCACACGAGAAATAAACCGTATCCTGTACAACCTGTACACAGTTAATAAATAAAGGGGCATTCGTCTGAACCGTCTGATGAACATCTTCTTTCTTTACATCTGTCAGTCTGTGCCGCTCTGTGGCATCAAGCTTCACGGATGCAAGCACGATATGATCGCCTGTATCCTTCGGATTCTCTGTGAAATAAACGGTGTCACCATCTGTATATAGATATTGTGCATCCTTCTCCAGCAGCTGCATATCCTCGGTTTCTGTATTCATAACATAGATTTCAGATTCTTCGCTGTTGGTGAGAATAAGATATTTATCATATACTGCATGTACTGTGTAGTCACCATAGGTATGTTCGTCCTTCCCCTGCATAGTTAATGAAAACAATTCCCGTTCCTTATTCTCTCTGCTGTTATTTCGATACAGATACATACGCTGATTCACAATCCAGATGTTTCCATATCCGTTTCCCTGATATATGACGGTTCTTTTACCAGCTGCATCCGTTCGTACCAGTTGATTGTCATCACATTTTATATAATAGTAATTCGCGTATAAAGCGTCCGTTTTCAGACTATCCCTTGTATACTCCCACGCATAGGTTTCATTTGCATAAGCAGGATGAGCAGAACCGGTATCATCAAAGCCTGTCAGTATTTTTTTATGCATATGAAAGGTCTGCATACGAACTGCGCCTTCTCCCTCATATACCGTTCTACCTTGTTCCGCCAGCAGCTCATTCAGCTTGCTGCACACTGTAAGCAGCCAATCAAAAAAGGAATCTGATTGCGTATCTGCTTTCTGCAATGCGGAAACATGAGGATTGCGAGTTGCGACCGTACTCGTACATCCAAAGATGGGTAAAAGCAGAATAGCGATAAAGCATACATATATGCGTTTTCCATGTCTATTATCATAATATTTCCTCATACCCACGTATCCTTTCTGCCGCGCTTTCCTGTGATTATGACCGTCTCTTTTTCAGCAAAGCTTCTTCTATTATTATTTTAACAGATTATAAAAGCGAATGAGCATTAACTTCATTTGCATACTGTCATTTCTTCGATGAACAGGCCGGAGTGTCTATCCTTTTCTTACTGTTACGGTATTCAATCAAATCATATCTTTTATGCTTTTATAATATATTAGTAAAAAATGCTTACCATACAGGGAAAGGTTTTTATCTTGAGGAGAATGCATCGGGCAATTATACTGTAGAAGAAACAGCTTATGAAAAGAGAGGTACCTGTATGGCAAAAACGATAAAAGTTCTTGTGGCATGCGGAAGCGGCGTTGCGACATCTACCGTAGCACTGGATGACATACGCATGCTCGCAAAGGAGGCTGACATTCCGGTTCAGCTGTTTAAGTGTTCTCTGCGGGAAATTCCCATAAAAGAGCTAGACGTGGATTTGATCCTTACAACAATCAATTACCGCAAGCCCTTAACAAAGCCGCACATGAGTATTATTTCTTTACTATCAGGCGTAAATGAGGATAAGGTGAAAAAAGAAGTAGTCGCCCTTATGCGCAGACTCTCTTTGAAAGACGAATATTGAACCTATAGAAACGGCAGTAATTCACGAGGTAACCCAATGACAGAAAACAAGTATATAGCGATTGCAGGAAGTGCAAAGACAAGTGAAGAGGCTATTGCGCTGAGCGCAAACACATTGTATAAAGCAGGACTGGTAGATCGTAATTTTGCACACAACTGCATCATAAGAGAACGGGAATATCCTACCGGTCTTCCCTGCGAGATACCGGTTGCGATACCGCATTGCAAGGATGAAAAAGTGGTCAGTAACTCCATCTGCTTTCTGCGTCTGAGTCAAACAGTGTCATTTCGCAGAATGGATGATGAGCGGGAAGAATTATACACGGATATGATTTTCAATATAGCGATACGGGATGCGGAACAGCATATCAGTTTCTTGCGAAATTTAATGAGGGCACTTGCGAACCGCCAGTTTCTGAGTATGTGCCGAAGCCTTGCCATACAGGAAATTCCTGCCTATTTGGAAAAAATCATAGAAGCCGCAGACGAAAATTAGTGCATGCTTCAATCAAATCAAAGTGTGGTGATACAAAATGAAAAGACGGAGTGCAGATATCATTCTGAAAATAATACACAAATACAATAAGACCGTTACACTTATGAACCTGGCACAGGAATTTCATGTTTCCACAAAAACACTGAAAAATGATGTTAAGGAAATCAATCAATTTCTAAAGCTAAACGAACTTTCCCCGATTGAACTATCCGAGGAAGGTATTTTTACCATCGACCGCGATTTTGATATCCCCAGAGTGATGGAAAGCTTATACGAAATGGATGTATATGATTATAAGCTATCACCGCACGAACGCCAGATTTATATCCAAATTGCACTGATTTTTGCCGATGGCTATCTTACGATGAAATCCTTTGCGGATGAGCTTTTTGTGACGAGGATCACCATCATCAGCGATATTGATGCCATAAAGGAATACTTAAAAAATTTTCATGTAGTTCTTGTACTAGACAGCGGAAAAGGCATGCTGCTGAAAGGAGATCACGAAGATAAACTGGAGCTTTTGATTGCGCTGTATAAGCAGATAGCGGGGGATGTCATGGGAGAGGGAATCTTTCAGCGTATGATTGTAAAGAAAATGCGGATGCAGCATTCCTTCTCTGAGATTTTCATGGATATGCAGGAGTATGTTCAGCTGAACAATCTTGTTTTTGTTGAAACTGTATTTTATGATATCGTCCTGTATCTTTTCATTATATTCAATTATCCGATTCCCACCGTGAAGAGCGACCTTCCTGTTTCAAGAGAGCATTCTCTATCTGAAATTGATCATATGCTTTTATATGCGGGGCAGAGACTGAACATGAAGGTTACACAGGAGATGCTGCAGCGGTTTCAAAGCTATATCAGAGAACATCATTTATACTCTTTTGTTAAAACGGTAGATGAGGTTGAATTATATAAGGTTATCACCCATTTTATATCGGAGATTGAGACATCCTTTCACATGACCCTGCTCCATGACAATGTGCTTCTGGATTCTCTTCTGCTGCATATCAAGAGTATGCGGGACTGGGGGGATTATGAGATAGAACTGCCGGTAAAGGAGGATCAGGCTATAGATTATCAGCTGCTGCAGGAGCTGGTCGATCAAAATGCGTATATACTCGAACATTTTCTCGGCTATACACTGAGTGATAATATGAAAAAATCCATAATCATTCACATTTGCGTCGCCGTCATCAGAAACCGCAAATATTCGGACAGGCTTTCGGCAGCCATTGTGTGTCCGGGAAGCATGGCGACAGGCAGGTATCTGGAAGCACAGATTCGCAATTACTTCGACTTTGATATCATCGGCGTCTATACCGTCTATGAGGTAAAGCGTATCCTGGCGAAGCAGGAAAAGCATGTGGATTTTATTTTATCAACAGTGAATATCCAGATTGAGGGATATCAGGTACTTCAGGTAAAGCCGTTTCTGAGTATGGAGGATTTGAATTATATACAGAGTGAAACCTTTCAGAAGCAGAAAACAAACAATCTGACATTGGATAATCAGAAAATGAAAATAAAAGATTATATATGTGGCGTTATTGAAGACGAGAGTCTGAAAAGAGAATTATGTGAAAGTATTGACAGCATTCTGCATACATATGAGAAGCTTACGATTGAGCCGAAAAAAAGTCCCATCGCAGAGCTGCTTAGAAAAGATTTTATTATGCTTCAGGAGGATGCAATCGGCTGGGAAGCGGCCATGCGAAGGGTCGCAGAGCCATTGATTGCACATGGTTTTATCGAGCAGAGATATATCGAGGAATCCATTTTTCATGTGAAGGAATATGGAGATTATCTGGTCGTCAGTCCCGGTGTGGCACTGGCTCATACAAGCAAGGATAACGGGGTTCTAAAAGACGGTTTGAGTCTTATTGTATCCCGGCATGGAATACAGTTTCCACAGGACACCATCGTACATTTACTCTTCTGTTTTTCATCAAGAGGAGATCGTGATTATCTGGAGTTGCTGCGAGCGATTATTGGCTTGGGAAAAACGGAAGATACCGTTTCAAGCATCTGCAATCTGTCGCAGATACAGGACGTCTATCATCACCTGCTATATGCCTGAATACGCTGAAATTCTCCAAAAAAGGAGTCCGGTCACGGCTTCCTTTTCGTTGTGAAACAGGTGATATGTGCATTGCACGATACATGAGGGATAGTAAAATTTGTTTCTTTCCGTCGTAATGATTCTTTACTTGATGCAAAATTCACATGACCGTATACTGGGATTAGGTCAATTCATGAAGCACGTACCTGTTATAGCCTGATGCGGCTTGACGAAGCTGTATCACCACACCACTGTCTCATGCAGGTGAGATTACAGTCGATTACCTGTGCATATGATCAACTTAAGATTAGATTATTTGCACAATCAAGGAATGTAAAGGAGAGGTTTAGAAATGGATGAGTTAATGAGCTTTATTCAGGGGATATTAAATCTGGGGGCGCCGGTTATGCTGCCTGTCGTCATATGTCTGCTGGGATTGTTTTTCCGGCTGAAGCTTGGCGAGGCAATTAAGGCAGGACTTCTGGTTGGAATCGGTTTTCAGGGATTGAATCTTGTTGTCGGATTGATGATGACAGCCATTGATCCTGTTATTCAGTATTACAGTAAAATGGGGTCAGGATATACAACGCTGGACATTGGTTTTGCAGCCGTTGGCGGTGCATCCTGGACCGTTCCGTTTGCAGTGTTTACCATACCGGTAATTATCGGTATCAATCTGCTGTTTATTAAATTAAAATGGACAAAGGTCATGAATATTGATGTATGGAACTACATACATTTCCTGATCCCCGGCGCAATGGCATATGCTTTATCCGGCAATGTACTTCTGGGCTTCGGACTAACGATTGTTTTATCGGTAACCGTCCTGTTTGTCGGCCAGTATATCGCTCCGAAATGGGCAGAGTATTTCGGTTTGGAAGGAACGACCTGTACTACCTTTAATCTAATCACGCTGTGCTATCCGATCGGTGTGCTTGTCAATAAGATAATTGATAAGATTCCAGGATTGAATAAAATCAATCTGGATATCCAGGGGATAGAAGATAAACTCGGATTTGTCGGTGATCCGGCGTTCATCGGTGTTATCATCGGCGCATTTCTGGCAATTATAACAAAACAGGATTTCGGAACGATCCTTACAGTCGCAATGGGCATGTCTGCAGTTATGATTTTATTACCCCGTATGGTTTCCATTATGATGGAAGGCTTATCCTCCATTGGGAATGCGGCAAGTGCGTATATGAGAAGAAAAGTAGGAGATAACAGCAATATTTATATCGGTATGGATGTGGCGCTTGGTCTTGGTGACCCATGCTGTATCACCGTATCAGCACTGGCTATTCCCATAACGATTCTTCTTGCATTTCTGATTCCGAATATGACCTACTTTCCGTTGGGTCTGCTGACTTCTGTCTGCTATCTTGCGCCGCCAATCGTCATGGCAAGCAAAGGAAATCTTTTACGGAGCCTGCTTGGTATGATTACCTGTCTGGCTATCGTTATGTTCTGTGCTAATATATTCGCACCGGAAGCAACGGCGATGATGAGTGTGACAGGTGTTCATTTTGAAGGTATGATAACCGATGTGCAATTTGGAGCGAATCCGGGAAGTATTCTTGTAGCACTGGTTTCCCGGCTGTTTTAAATGAAAACCATCATAAAACCAAAGCTGGAGGAGCAGCGGGCTCATGCATTTGATAAAAGGGTGATGGAAAGAGAAGCAGCAAAAGGAACTCCTGATCCCAATGTATTTTACAGAACAGATACTGAGCCGATAGAAAAGATCGACATCATGCAGGTGCGTGAGGATATGAAAAACCGTGGTGAGGATATTACGAAGAGCGACATTCAACGTGAAGCAAAGCTGATATTTATTCATGATCACTATATCAATATCTATATTTACCAATGTGCAGATCGTGCAGAAAACAGAGCAGCAGTTCTGTTCCTGCATGGTGGCGGCTTTATTGGCGGGGAAGCAGGGGCGAGAGAGAATCAGTGTCGATATCTGGCAGAGCAGTCCGGTGCGCTCATCATTTCCTGCGATTACCGCCTGGCACCCGAACAAATGTTTCCGGCAGCTGTAGAGGATGCATGCGGTACCTTAGACTGGATGATTCAACAGGCTGAAGCACTGGGAATCGACGCAGATAAAATCGTAGTCGCAGGAGACAGCGCCGGTGCAAATCTTGCCGCTAACTGCGTATTTCACGACAGCGAAAATCGAATCAAGCTCGCTGTATACATTTATGGTGCGCTCGATTTAACTTCTGCACAGGACACCTTTTATAAATGGGACTACACCCTGTATCAGATGGAGGAAAAACAGAAAGAATACATCATGCGCAGACTGTACCGTTTCAAGCACATGAGTGAGCTCATACAGAAGCTGTACGTTCCGAAAGGTCATCCTATGGATGATCCGATGATTTCCCCCATTTATGCCGATACTTTTCAGGGACATCCGGACACACTGATGATTGAGGCGGAATTTGACTATTTCAGAATATGCAATGATGCTTATGCAGAAAAGCTGGAGAAAGCTGGAAGCAGTGTGGAGATTCTGTTTTACGAAGGAATGGATCACGCATTCTTTGATCGTATCGGTATGCTGGAACAGGCTGCGGACTGTATACGGGAGATAGCGAAACGAATCATAAAGCTATAAAAGGGTGCAGAGGATAAGAAAGAAATCTAATAAAAATAAAAAAGAGTGAATGCTGTAACTATTGTATGTTAGAACAGCCTTTGCTCTTTTTTCATACGTAACAATTGGGTATTATAACAAATATAATATCTGCTATAGATGATGCATTTCGGCTTTATTCTCTGTTGCTGCCTGTGTTTTGACTTGCGGCCTTATGCAAGACTTTACTCACGATGTAACGCATGATAACATCAATGAATCAATTCATGAGTTTTATGAAAAAGTGGATGTATATACTATACTCATAAGAAAAAAGGGAAGCTGAATTTTGATCAACCTCACCCTTTACACATCAGTTTGCAGTATGGATATGCCTCACAGTGCTTTATAACAGCTTTGCCAGCTCGCCGATATGCTCGATAACAATATCCGGCTTTACATCACCTGATGCGATATCTTCTGGCTTTGTTTCACCGCTTAAAACAAGAATACTCGTAACCTCGCTGCCCTCTGCCACCTTGATATCCGTATACAGGCGATCTCCGATAATAGCAATCTGACTTGGGTCACATCCGGTTTCCTCCACGATGTAATCCAGTGTTTTTCTGCTCGGCTTCCCGAAAAACTCAGGATATTTCCCCGTACTTGCTTCTATCAGCTTCGCCATACTGCCGCAGTCAGGAATAAATGTATCATGCTCCATCGGACAGTTTAAATCCGGATTGATTCCGTAATACAAGGCACCTTCCCGAATAAAGGTACATGCCTTAGACAGCTTATCGTAGGTCAGCGTTGTATCAAAGCCAAGAATTACGATATCCGGATGCTCTTCATCCAGAGTCCAGTCATGTTCTTCAAACTCTTTGCGTAATGCAGGTGTCCCTACCACATACACACGCTTTCCGTCATGATGCTTCTGTAACCAGCGAAGAATAACATGCGTTGATACCATCATCTGTTTTCGTTCAATATGAATTCCCATACCATGCAGCTTATCGATATACGTTTCCAAATCTCTGGAGGAATTATTCGTAAAGAAATAGTATTCTCTTCCACTATTCTTCACCGTATTTAGAAAATCATGTGTGTATGGAAATAGCTCCTTCCCCAGATAGATCGTTCCATCCATATCCAGAATGAAGACACGTATTGTTTCCATCCTCTTCTGAATCAGTTCCTTATCTGTAATCATATAACTCCCCTTATCTCTAATTCTTCCGATAATAATCTACAAATACCGTACTATAGTCTTCCAGCAACCCAAGATCCCATAGCAGCTGCAAAAGTCCGTACCGCACTCGCACTTCCTTTGCCAGTATCACACTGTCCTTCGCCATTGCTTCATCAATGTCAATCTGTTCTGGACAGTAGGGTGCCTCTACAGACTTGAGAATGGCAGACACTTCTTCCGGCTGCGGCAGCTCCTGCTCAATGACTGCTTTGATATCCGGCCACGTTTCCTCGATTAAATCGATTCGCTTCAACGCCTTTTCAATATTATTTTTTCCGGTTTTTTTCTCCAATGCCAGAACACCAGCTGCAGCTCCTTCAAAGCGATCCTTCACCAGCGCTTCCCATGCTGCACTATCAAAATTCTTTATACGCTCTCTACATGCCGCAAAGTCAATACCATCCTGTGCAAGCTTCTTCCACATGGCAAGAACTCCCGGTGTTGCCAATCCGACCTTTGTTCCATGGAATACCGGCTTATGATGGGCAAATAGGAACTTCATTTCCCAGTAATGCGATATATGATGCTCACTACCGGATGCCGGACGTGAATTACCGACAAAGCCCATAGCCATACCGGTTTCTATCAACGCCTCAGTGATTGCCTTCACTGCCGCTTTATCGCGTGTCAGCACACCATCCGCATGCGCTACAACCTCTTGGATCGATTTATAAACCATATCAACTATCGTCTGACAGTAATACTCATCATTGATAATATGTGCAATCTTCCAGTCCACAAGACAGTTATACTTCCCTACGATATCACCAAGACCTGCCTTGATCATATCCAACGGTGCATTTGCCAGTACCTCCAAATCAGCGAAAATGGCAGTCGGTACATGACAATCATAGGTTGTCTTTAAATCATCGATAATCAGCGCTGCACCGACAGAAGCGAAGCCATCCATACTCGGTGCGGTTGCCGCAATCCCATAGTCCAAAGAGACCTTATAGGAAATGAATTTACTCAAATCATTCAGAGTACCGGATCCAACACCTAAAATATAATCATATTTCCGCTTCATATTTACTAGAATACGAAATACGGATGCTTCATCAGGTACAACATCAGCATCAAGGATGACGTGATCACTATCGATACCATTCGCGTTTAAATACGTCTCCAGTTCTTCCCCATAAACACGGCAGGTATTTTCATCCTCAATCAGATAGACTGTTTTATATGCATGCTCCTGAAGATACTTCAGGATATCCTCCTTCGCATGTTCACAAACACGGACATGCTCCAGACGGGTTGTATGCACTTTACCGCAATCACATGCAAATTCATGATTGAGATAATCATTGATTTCAAAAGAAGCTACATTCATTTTCATAAAAGCACCTTAATCCATATTCACAAAACAGCGCATTGCAGACTCGATATCCTTCTGCATAGCATCCTGTCCTGCTTTGGCAGCATCATGAAAATATTTTACAGGATACGCAGCATTCACACCTTCTCCGCCTGCCTTATCCATATACGTAAAGTAATTGATTTTTCGCACACCGTTGGCGATGACTTTTTTGTAGTCTTCATGGCTTACACCACTGCCTCCATGCATAACGATCGGAACGCCGGTAGCCTCAGATAGTTCCTTTACCAGTGCAAAATCAAGCTTCGGCTCTGAAAAATATTCACCATGTACCGTACCAAAGGAGCATGCCAAACAGTCAACTCCCGTCTTTTCTACAAAATCCTTCGCCTCTGCAGGGTCTGTATAATTTTTGCGGTCGGTTGCACGGTTTTCTGTGATACCTTCATTGTTCAATGTAATCCCTGCCATTTTACCGATTTCAGCTTCTATGGTAACCCCATATTTGCGAGCCATGGCAACAGCTTCCTTTGTCTGCCTGATATTCTCCTCATAGCTTAGTGCAGAACCGTCAAACATGACAGAGGTAAAGCCCATTTTCAGTGATTGTTCAATATAATCCAGATTTACACCATGATCCAGATGCACAACGACAGGTACCTTAGCACGCTGTGCCATCAGGACCATAACAGGGCCGATGGTATCCAGCTTCATGACATCGTTTTCCTCATGCGTCTGTGCGAATGCAAGTATTACCGGCATATCCAGCTTCTCTGCCGTTTCCAGCACAGCCAGGATATTTTCAAAATTCACGATATTGAAAGCACCGATGGCAATATTCTTTTCATTGGCAAGCTTATATACATCATTTAGATTTGCTAACATAAAATCTCTCCTTTATTTTTCAGCTTTCTCTTTAACAGGCTGTCGTCTATTACAGTAATTCCGACAGCTTTAAAGAACAGATATTTTAATGCTGCTGGCACTGTCATTTTGAGAAGCGCAGCATGACCTTATAGGTATCCGGACGGCTTGCACATTCCATCGCTTCGACAACATCCTCATAGTCATAGACAGCTTCAATCAGTGGCTTCACATCAATAATCCCTTTGGATATACAGTCAATCGCCTGTGCAAAGGTCTCGATTGTCCCATTCTGTGTTCCGGTCACAACAATTTCCTGAGAGTGAAGACGTCCGGCATCCACAAGGATCGGCTCATTGGGATGAATAGAGCTGAACATATTGCACAGACCGCTCTTGGCAGTCATCTGAACCGCCTGCGCTGCAACAGCAGGAATAGCGGTTGTATTCTCAACAACATTGGCACCGCGTCCATTTGTTAGCAGCTTAACCTGTTCTACCGGATCAGATGCCAGTGGATCAATAGCGATATCCGCACCGATTTTCAAACCGAACGCGCGTCGCTTTGCGTCCGTTTCACTTAAAATAACACGTGCTCCCTGACGTTTCGCACAAAGCACATGCAGCAGTCCCATAACGCCGCCGCCAATGACAACAACATCATCTCCCATGTTGATATGAGAACGGTTAATACTGTTGATCACACAGGCCAGTGGTTCCGCAAAGGCTGCCTCATCATCTGCCGTTTCCTTTGGGTATACATAAAGATGGCGTGCTTTTACAGCCGCAAATTCTGAAAAGCCATAGAAGCCGGAATATCCGTTGTCATTGAAATATGCAGTACCTTTTGTGAAATTGCTGCAGATATTTTCATGATGATGTTTACAATCCGGACAGACGCCGCAGTCATCAATGATATAGTTTATAACCTTATCGCCTATATGAAACAGACTGGGATCTACACCTGCGCCTATTTTTTCTATAACCGCACTATACTCATGTCCGCCAATACGCGGATATGACCATTTACACCCCTGATAGTCTCTGACATCATTTACGCAGATACCGGATGTCAGAACACGTACCAATACTTCATCCTCTTTGATTTCCGGTACCGGTATGTCTTTGATATGATAATTTCTAGGTCCTTCTAATACACAGGCTTTCATTATAGTCCTCCTATTTTCCTAATTATGAATCGCAAATTTATGCAGGGAAAATCCCTGTCCCTTCTTCTTTAAAAAGCAGGGACCAGCAAACAAGTACTGGTCCCTTTTCTTCATGATACTATGCTAAGATTCCAGTTAATCCGCCGATAATACCGATGATAACAATCAGAATGATAATCTTGATGGATGTCCATCGCTTCTTCATCAGCCAGTAAACTAGCATCGTGAATCCAAATGGCAATATGCCAGGCATGACAGCATCAAATAGCTGTGTCTGCACATTGAATTTAGACCCCGATGTGACAAGCTCCAGACCACAGGAAACCTTTACATAGTTGGCAATCAAGCCACCCATAACCATACATCCCATGACCTGTGCTCCCAGCAGCAACTTGTCGAGCAGCCCCTTTTCCAGAAAATCCATGATGGCTTCGGAGCCCTGCTGGTAACCGAAGAAGAAGTTAGCGAAACTGAAGATATAGCTGATGGCAAGCATCAGAATCAGATATACGATAGCGCCCCATACCGTACCGGTCAGCGTGATATCGATACAGATTGCCAGAAGGATCGGAATCAATACACCCTGATAGATCGTATCACCGATTCCTGCCAGAGGTCCCATCAGGGATGTTTTTAGGGAAGTGATAAATTCACCCGGAATCGGTTCTCCCAGTGATTTCTGTTCCTCCAGTGCGATTGCCATTCCCAGAATACAGGAACCGAACTCAATATGAACGTTGAAGAATTCCATTTCACGCTCCATGACCTCTTTCCGCTTTGCGGCACCATCCGGATCATCTTTATACAAATCATCAATCACCGGTACAAAGGTGTGACCACAGGCCATCCCCATCATTCGTTCGTAGTTGTAGCAGCACTGTACCCAGGTTTCCCAGTTAAAGGCTGCGCGGTATAAGTGTTTCTTCGGGATGACGTGTCTTGCTTTTTGTTCTGCCATTTTAGAAATCCTCCTCTAGCTCAGCTTCTTCAGCGATGTTCCCCTTGCCGCTGTTTTCTCTGTAACGAACCTGTACGTAAACCAATGCGCATAATAAGGACAATACACCAAGAGGCAGCAGTGCAAGTCCGGAATATACAGCTACAACAAATCCGATGAACAGGAATACACGGCTTTCCCCTTTAAAGATATATTGCAGTGTAATCGCAATACCCAAGGCTGGCATCAGACCGCCGATGATCTGGAAAATTTTCAAAGGTGTTCCGGCAAGCATTGTAATGAAGCCCTGAATATAGGTTGCTCCGAAATATGCAGCCAGGGAGCAAGGAACGATACAGATAACTGCAGCCATGATCTGCGGCAGCAGTACGTTGGCAATCCAGATTTTATTGTATTGCTCTTTTTCAACAAATCTGTCTCCGATGTGTACGAAGATGGAGTCAAAGGTCATACGGCAATACCATACCAGTGTACCCAGAAGTCCGATAGGAACAGCCAGTGCAAGAGCTGTATCGGCATCCAGATTACCGGTGATGGCAAAGGCAGCCCCCAGTGTTCCTGCCAGCGCCATGTCCGCAGGCATGGACCCTCCAGCTGAAATAAAGCCTAAATAAACAAGATTGATGGATGCTCCAACCATAGCTCCCGTTAATGCGTCCCCAAGGATGATTCCCGCAATCCAGCCGCAGACCAGCGGTCTTTGCACCGTCCATAACCCGACAAACGGCAGGTTTGCTTCACCGATCCAATACAGGACCCCCAATAGAATCGCTTGTACTATTGACATAAATTTCTCTCCTCTCTGTTAGTTTTTATGTCCAGCAGAATCTGTCTTATAACAGGTTTGATATATCGACTACCTTCTGCTCAGGTACTAACTGATAATAAACATTTACACTCTTCTCATTTTTCATTCTGCGAATGGAATCCACTTCATCCGGACTCGCTGAAACATTATTGATGAATGGCTTGCGGTCTCCGCGGATTCCCATACCGCCAAGACATACCTCTTTGATTTCCACTCCGCCATCCAACAGCTGTTCAAATACGATCGGTGTTTTTGTCAGAACGATAACACGTTCATTTCCCGGATCGGGCTTTTGGAGTGCCTTCGTTGCACCTTCGACAGACAATACGGCAACCTTGGTACCCTGTGGCGCCAAAGCCATCAGTACCCGTTTGTTGAATTTATCCGCAGCAACGGTATCATCTACAATGACAATTCTGTTCGCACTCAGACTCGGTGTCCAGGCTGTTACGACCTCCCCGTGGATCAAACGATCATCCACACGTGCTAAAACGATGTTTCGCATTTTTCATCCTCCTCATTATCAAGCATGTCAGCTAAGTATTTTTTTACATCCTGTACGGTGCTGCCTGCCAGCTTCATAGCTTCATCACAAATTTCCGCAGCGCTTTTTCCATTTCCTCTCATCAGTAGGATTTCCATCAGCAGGGGAACATTGATTCCTGTTACATGGTATACATCATAGGTGTTCATCAGCTGTACGACAGCATTGAACGGACTGCCATAGAACAAATCGGTCAGCACAAGGATTTCTTCCCCCTCATCTGCCTTTTTAAATTCATTCTCAATATTTTCTTTCAGGATATCCACTCCCTGATGAGGATACAGGCCAACATATGAGAGATTCTGCTGTTCACCTAATACCATTTCCATTGTCTCAAATAATCCCTTGGAAAAAGAACCATGAGATACTAAGATAACCTTCATAATACCCTCCTTTCTCTATACATTTTTCACTGGTGAAAGCACTGCTCTGGAAGCGGTTCCACCATCTGGTTATATTCTATACGATTTACCGCAGCGTTTTTTATTTTAATATGCGTAATCATTACGTAACCGGATTTTTTATGAGGTTCGTATTGATTATGCAATTTTATAATTTTTTTATTACAGGTGAGCTCACTCCTGCATGATTTGCTTCAGCGCAGAATACATGCGCTTGTATTTTTCATACTGACGATGGTATGCCTGGACTGCCCCATCCTGTGCTGTATATACCTCTCCCTGCTGGTCGCAGGACCTCTGCTTCAAAACGCCATCTGCCATAGCAGCCAGAAGCGCCGCCCCATAGCCGGGTGTTGCTTTTCCCGTGACGACCTCCAGCTCAGTGTGCAGAATATCAGCCAGAATCTGCATCCAGATACGACTCTTTGTTCCACCGCCATTGATCTTTATACGGGAAGGCCATTGTGCTAGCTTCATATTTTCAAGCGCTTCACGAATCGCGTAGCCTACTCCCTCGAACACAGCCTGTGTCATATCCTCCCGTCGGGAACTGGCACTTAAACCGATAAAGGCACCCCTTGTGCTCAGATCATGATAGATGAGCTTATCCCCTGTGATATGCGGAAAAAAGAGAATGGTGTTCTTTCCGAAACGATCCGGTGAAATAAGCTTTTGATCCACTGCCATATCATCTGTTTTAATTATATTTTCCACCCACCATTTATGCGTTCCTCCGGCAGCGCGCACGGTTCCCTGCACCACATTGACGAACTGTGTATGATCGGCATTGAACAGGACATTCTTTCCTCTTCCTTCAAAATCCATATCCTGCTTTGGCAGAATAACAACACCGGAGGTTCCCAGCGAAATGATCGGCTCTCTCCTGTTTACTATCCCCATTGCCACCGCATTTGCGGGATTATCCCCGGTTCCTGCAATTACACGGATATCATGTGTCACCTGCAGACGTTCACAAAGTGACTGCTGCAGTGTCCCTACCACATCACAGCTGGCATACAGCGGTCCCAGAAAGCTTTCCGTGATACCAAGCTTATGCAGCATATACGGTGACCATTTCTTTGCGGCGATATCATATAGGGAGCTTGTGGAGGCCTCACAGTAATCCGCACTGCTCTTCCCTGTCAGTCTATATACGATATATGCATACGGTGTCATGATCTTGTGAATGCGTGCAAAGCTACGCGGTTCATGCTCTTTGACCCAGAGTGTATTCACTGCCGGACTGCCCGGTGATAAAATTTTAGCGATATATTTCGTTTCTTCCCGCTGCAGGCATTCCTTACGAAGCTTTTCTACCATACAATCTGTTCTTAGGTCTGTCCACATAATAGCATTGCGCACAGGCTCTTTGTTTTCATCCAGAAACACGGTGGTATGCATCTGTCCGGTAACCCCGATTACAGAAATATCCTTTTGGTTAAAGGTATCAACTATATCTGCCAATCCCTGCATAACAGCCTGCATCCATACATCTGGATCAATCTCCCGCCAGCCCTCCTTCGGCTGCAGGATCGTATACCCATAGCTGTTTTCATATATGATATCCCCACTGTCATCAATCACCGTTGTTTTCAATGCGGATGTACCGATATCAAGTCCTATATAATACACAGAATCCGTCCCTTCCTATGATTCCTTCAACCCGTTGATAATTTGAACAAGATCAGCGGCAGTTGCGCTGACATTCTCTACTGCCTTGGCACTGAGACCATACAGATTTGCTTCGTTATGGTTCTTTTCATAAGCCTCACCAAAGGTCTGAATAAATGCTTTGCGTAAATCCGATCCGTAATTCACCTTGATCATGTTGTAGTCCTTCATGCGTTTCACCTGATCAAATGGGATACCGGAGCCGCCATGCAGCACCAGCGGAACAGGAGATACTGCCGCAAGCTTTTCCAGCAGAGCAAAATCTATCTTCGCTACCGCATCTAGACCATGTACATTTCCGATGGAAACCGCCAGAATGTCACAACCGGAGCGCTCTACAAATTCTTTTACCAGAGACGGATCTGTTTTACAGTCTGCCTCATTTACATCATCATCCTCTTTCCCCATGATTGCTCCCAGCTCTGCTTCCACCGGAACATTATAGAAGTGACAGTATTCCACTGTTCTCTGCACCTCTTTTATATTTTCTTCAAAATCAAGATGGGAAGCATCTACCATAATGGAGGTGAAGCCCGCATTCACACAGGCCTTTACATCATCAAAGCTTTTTCCATGATCCAGATGCAAACCGATCGGAGTATCTGTCCCCTTTAAAAATTCTCTCATCATATAGGCTATCACTTCCGGATTTGATAAATGCAGATTATTTGAAGATATCTGTACCATACCCGGGAGATGAACAGCATGTAAGCCCTGTATAATTGCCTTTGTCATTTCCAGATTCGTCGTATTGAATGCCGGCAGCAGAAGATTTCTTTCCTTTGCATAAGCAAGCAGGTCATATCCATTTACAATTTTCATCCTCGTTCCTCCCTTATTCTGAAAACCTTAGCAGCACCTTAAATGTCTCCGGACGCATAGCATCCTCCAGGGCAGCCTTAACATCGGTATAGTCATACACCTTTTCAATCAGCGGCTTTACATCAATGATTCCTTTGGCTATGCAGTCAACCGCCTGTGCAAAGGAGCGTACCGTCGGACTAACTGTACCAGTAACCCGGATTTCCTGAGAATGCAGACGCCCTGCATCCACAAGAATCGGCTCATTGGGGTGAATGGAGCTGAACATATTAACAAGACCACTCTTGGCACACATGGCGATTGCCTGTCCGGCAACAGCCGGAATCGCCGTGGTATTATATACAACATTTGCTCCCCGTCCGTTTGTCAGCTGCTTTACCTTCTCCACAGGATCTCCCTCCATAGGATCAATCACTGCATCTGCCCCCAGTTCAAGTGCGAATGTTCGACGATCGGCGCTTGTCTCACTGACAATGACCTTTGCCCCCTGCCGCTTCGCACAAAGAACATGAAGCAATCCCATAACACCGCCGCCGATAATCACAACATCATCCCCCATGCGAATTCCGGTTTTATTGATGCTGTTGATAACACAGGCAAGTGGTTCACTAAAGGCAGCCAGCTCATCCGGTGTATCCTGTGGCACGATATGCAAATGACGCGCCTTTACCGCAATGTACTCGGCAAACCCAAAGTATCCGGAAATACCTCCCTCGTTATAAAAGGTTTTCCCTTTTTCCGCAGCGTCACAGATGTTCTCATGCGCATGCTTACAGTTGTAACAGACTCCGCATTCATCTATAATGTAATTTACCACTTTTTGACCAATGTGGAACATTCCGGCATCAACACCGTTTCCAAGCTTTTCGATTACACCGGCATATTCATGTCCGCCAACACGCGGATACGTATACTTGGAGCCTTTGTAATCCCGGACATCATTCGTACAAATTCCAGCGACAGTAATTCTCAACAATACTTCATCGTCTTTTGGTTCAGGAATGGGAAGATCTTCAATACGGACATCTAAGGGTTTCTCTAAAACACAAGCTTTCATAATTCCTCCTTTTACGTGGTAGGCTTATCCTTTCTGTAACAAAAAGCCTTACCATACGTCTTACAATTCCATTATAAATAAATTCAATGGCCGTAGTTTCGGATAATTGCAGAGTAATTATGAAGTCATTTCAGGGGTAGTCTTGCGTATCAATTACGCAAAAGACAATTTTTTTCGTAATTGATAATACGGTATGATGTACTTGCTTGCATAGGGTGGGACCTACCTATTTTTGATTTGTTCGTTTTGAATACATAAGGAAAGGAGAAGTGAAATCCCGCAGACAGTTTTGGGTTTCATAGTGAAAAGAATGCTAACAAAAAGACAATCCAGTATTTTTTTAGAGCTTTGCGAAAAAGTTGGTGAGTACTATAAAGCGAACTATTTTTCGGATAAATTTAATATTAGTCTTCGGACCATCCAAAATGACATCAAGGCGATCAAAGAGGACACTGCTTCTTTATCTGATATATTCATCATTGATTCCAAGGTACCCTTCGGCACAAGAATCAAAATTCTGGATAGAGAACGCTTTACACATTATCTCAATGATTTAAAGCTGCAATCAGATGAATACAACATCAATTACAGGGATGATCGCATTTATAAGCTACTGAATTTCTTATTAAGCCAAAGGAAAAGTATATCCCTGACAAAATGCGCTGATTATATCTATGTATCAAAATCCACTCTGACCAGTGATTTAAAGGAGCTGGAAAAGACCCTGTCGAAATTTTCTTTACGTCTGATTCAGACAAAGGGATATATATGGATTGATGGGCTGGAACGGGATAAACGCATCTGTTTGATGGATGTCAGCTATGCATATCACCCCATGATTCCCAGTAAGCTGATTTCTGATACAGAAGCTGTTCATGTTGAATTTATACGAAAGACGCTGATGAAGGAGCTGCTGGAAAAGCAGTATCCGATTTCCGATGTTGAATTTCAGAATATCATTATCTGGCTAAATATCTCCATCCGAAGAATTACCAATTTCTTTTATCTGAATGACGAGGATATTGACGGTGAGGGAAACTATGACACGGAAATCAAAATTGCAGGAAATATATTTGAGCGTATTGAAACAAAATATCTGATCCGTGTACCGCAGACAGAAATCAATTTCCTTGCCATGTATATTAACAACCACAGTAACTTCAGCAATACTGATTATATATCAGAGGATCTGAATACATTTATTCTGCATGCGCTGCAGAAAATACACGAATCCTATCCAACGGATTTCACACACGATGTAAACCTGCGAATATCACTGGCTCTGCATTGTGTTCCGCTGATATCCAGAGCACGCAATAATGTACAAATCAAAAATGAAATGCTGGATTATATCAAGCAGAGCTTTCCGTATGCATTTGATATTGCCACATATTTCTCCTATCTGTTATCCGAGCGGTATACATGTAAAATTAAAGAAAGTGAAACGGCCTTTCTTGCAATTTATTTCAATAAAAGCATCAATGAGTATTCTGTTTTAAAGGGCAACAAACGAGTATGTATCATCACAAATCTAAAACGCTCCGAGTATTTTCTTCTGGAACAGTTTCTGTATGATAAATTTCAAAAATATATCGTATCCATAACCTTTGTTTCCTCCAATGAACTGGATGATCTGGATCTGGATGCATATGATTTGTTTTTTTCTACCGAGGATAACCGGGCTACAGAATCCGGTTTAGCGACAAAGATTGCATTTTTTCCGGATTCCAATGAGTTGGAGAAAATCAAGGTGCGGATCGAAGGCTTTAAAAACGTTGAGGACATTATGAAGCTGTTTGATCCAAAGCTGTTTTTCGTAAAGGATTTCACAGAAAAGGAAGAGATTCAAAAGTGTCTGGTCGATGCTGCCTCTGTGCTGTATCAACTAGATAATCTCGCTGAGGAAATCGAGCTGCGTGAGGAATTCGGCTCCACCTATTTTGGCAATGGAATTGCAATTCTTCACCCGATGCATCTGCTTACAGACGATTCATTTATCGGGGAGATCATACTCAAAAAACCGGCAGTCTGGGATACGGAGGGAAACCATGTCAATCTGATTTTCCTCGTATGCATTCAGAAAAACAATTTAGAGGCCTTTCGTGCCTGGGATTATCTTTCCCCTCTGCTGTTCAATAATGAATTCAAGCAGGAAATACTGTCCGTTGAGGATTACGGAGATTTCAAACGGATATGTGAAGAGAATCTGAAATCGCATATATTGTAGGAGGAACATCATATGACATTTACATTTCTGATTACCGCTGCTGTTCTTATTATCCTGTTGATCATTCCACAGATCATGAAACGAGTTGTATACAAAAAACTGACAGGTTATCTGTCAGAAAGAGATTATGAGCAATTTGAAAAGCTGCTGGATGGGTTTGCCTGTACTTTTTCCTTCAAGCCATACAATCGGGAATACATGCGGTTAAATTCCTATTTCATGCAAGGTGATAAAAGGAAAATCGAGACACAGCTGGATACGATTTTCAGTAAGATGAAAATGAAGGATGAACAAAAGGCAGCGGCTGCCAGGCAGGGATTTTACTTCTATATGGAAAATCAGAGGTATAAGAAAGCAGAAAGCATGCTGCATATCTGTCGAAAAGCTGATAAACATATTCCTGAGCTGCATACGATGGAAATGATGTACAGTATTCTTGCTCTGAAAAAGAGTGAGTATATACAGGAAATCAGAGAGCGGCTGGAGCCGATGAAGAAAATGCCGGATGCTTTTACCAATGATGCAAAGCGTGTTCGTATTGGTATCTTTGAATATCTGCTTGGTCTGCAGTATACGTATCTCTGTAATAAAAAATTAAGTAAAACCTATCTGAGCTCTGCACTGAAAAATTGTAGAAATACGCCTTATGAGGTTGAAATCCAGAAGCTGTTGAAGGCGTGATACCATGAAGCTATCCACCACAGAATACAGTTTCAATGCCTCTTTGTCCTGTATCGATCTGGGACATGTCGCAGACAGTATGAAGGAAATCAATCAGTCGCGTATAAAAAGTCTTCATTATGATATTGTGGACGGTCAGTTTAATGAATGCTTTATATTTGGTGATCTGATGCTGAAGGTATTTCGCAGCTATACGACATTGCCAATCACTGTGCATCTCGCCTGCCGAAACCCGCTTCCATATATAAAGCCCTGTATAGCGAATGGTGCTGATTATATTGCCATCCATTACGAGGCGGAAACAGATATCGAAACGGTCTTTCAACAAATACGCAGACTTGGAGCAAAGCCGGTACTTGCTTTTCGCTGTGACACGCAGGTACCAAAGGATTTTATTAAGCTGGCAGCACATTGTGAATGGATTCTTAAACTGAGTGTCCAGCCTGGCTTTTCCGGGCAGCTTTTTCAGAAGGAAGCACTTCAGCACATAGTACAGATGAAGCAGCTGCTTTTGGAGGCAAAGCTGGATAAGGTGATAGAGGCTGATGGAAATATTCATACGGGAACGATACACAGCTGTGCAAAGGCTGGTGCAACGATGTTCACAGGAGGAACCTCCGGTTTATTTCACCAAAAGCACAGCATTGATGAAAGCATCGCGCTTCTTGAACAGGCCATCGCTTCAGGAGGAATTTCAAATGGCATTGACAATGAATGAGGAAAGTAAACAAAAGGAACTGAAAAAGCTGCTTTGCGAGAACGAGAAATATCTGGCTTCCACATGGGGAAATATTGTATCCTCTACACCGAAGCTGTTATCCTATGCCGTTGCCGCAGACAGACGTCCGAAAATCGGTTCCAGTAATATATACTGCTATGTTGGTTTGACAAAAGCAAATCTGAATATCGTCACATTGCATTCTCTGGATGTGACAAGAGCAACCGGATATTTTCGTATACCATTGCAGGATATTCAGAATGCAGCAGTGAAAAAGGGTGTATTAAAAAGCAGTGTGATTCTGAGCTTTGAAAACGAAAGGTTTAAAATACTATGGTTTAATGAGGCAACCGGCACGGATATGAAGATGCAGAGAATCAGTGTACGAAGAATCTGTGATTATTTCATTCATGTATCAGAACAGTAAAAACCGGCAGTGCTACCATAGATTCTTACGCACATTGGATACAAGTAGTTGAAAAGCTAAAAGAAGAAATAAAATCCTATCACAGGAGCTTTTATTTCTTCTTTCTTTTTTTTACTTGACTCTACGATTTCCATAATCGAAGAAAACCTTCAATAAGCTTCCGTTTTTTTAATCTTCCCTGTGTATCGTTTCCAAGTCGGATACCTTCCTTTCGTGCGTATCATATTTTAGAAAAGGTATGATACGCGTCGAAGAAGGTCATATAGCAAAAGGCTGTTTCATAAGCATAGTTACTTATGAAACAGCTGTTTGCCTTCATTCTGAAAAAGAAGTCAGAGATGTTAAGATATATGGTTCGTGAACTACCGCCGGCTATAGAGCAAGCGGCTTCTAATGATTGCTTGCGCATTCATAAAATCTCTATTCATTTCTTGTCAATAGATGATATGCTCCAGTATTCCCTTCATATATGCAATGGCAATTCCGTAATTCGTCATCGGTATTCCTTCCTGTTTTGCCTGCTCGACTCTGGACAGGACATATTTCTTATTGAACATACAGGCACCACATTGGATGATCAAATTATACTCCTGTAAATTCTTTGGAAAATCTGTACCGCTCACAATATCCACCTGCAGGCTGTCTCCATATTTCTTCTTCAGCATGGCCGGAATCTTCACACGCCCGATATCTTCTGCAAGAGGAGCATGTGTACAGGCCTCCGCAATAAGTACTTTGCTGTCCGCATGCAGCTGATCAATAGCCTTTGCACTCTGGATGAAATATTGAATATCCCCCTTGTAATTTGCGAATAACACAGAGAACGAGGTTAGTAGACTCTCCTCTGGTTTTTTTTCATATACAAGAGGAAACACCTGTGAATCCGTAATAATCAGCTTCGGCGGCTTTGCCAGTGCTGAAAGAGCAGCCTCCAGTGTATCGCTTGTACAGCTTTGAACAATACATTTATGATCCAGTAAATCTCGAATCGTCTGTACCTGTGGCAGAATCAGTCTGCCTTTGGGAGCCTGTATATCCTGTGGCATAACGAGTAATACAAGATCATTTGCTGTAACCAGATGTCCGGTTATGGTTTCTTCCGTAAATTCAGAGGGAAGCAGTCGAATCAGAGCCTGTCGAACAGGCTCCGCTGCCATATCCTCAGCCGCATTCACAACGAGTATCTCCCCACCTGTTTTTCTTTCCAATTTCTGTATCGTATCCATTGCATGATCCCTGTCAGCTGTAGCTGCATTCCATATACAGAGAACAGGAATCTGTTTCTCTTTCAATTTTGCATACCATTTCATTTCCCAGGAAATATCTAATTCCCGAAACACGAGAATAGCGATATCTGTTTTCTGCAATACCTCTTCTGTTTTTTCAACACGCAGTTGGCCAAGCTCCCCCTCATCATCAAAACCAGCCGTATCATAGAACACCACCGGTCCTATCCCATGAAGCTCCATCGCCTTGCTTACAGGATCTGTGGTAGTCCCCGCAACAGGAGAAACGGTAGAAACCTTCTGCTTCGTAATAGCATTTAACAGAGTGGACTTTCCGCTGTTTCGTTTTCCAAATATTCCAATATGCAGACGCACTGCATTGGGTGTATCCTGCATACTCATATCAAAACCGGAAATCCCGTTTCCCCTCATCGATGGAATGCAGATAGGAGGTACAGGTTTCTCTTGCCTTTTCATTTGGAATATTTAACAGCTCCTGTTCTATTCTGGCACTGCCTAGCTTTTTGGTATCCTCTTTTGCATAATCATCAAGATACTCCCGCAGTGTCAATAATGCATTTGGATGACAGCAGTTTGCAATCTGCCCGGATTTTACCAGACTCATAAAGCGGTCCCCTGTTCTACCTTCCCGATAGCAGGCCGTACAGAAGCTTGGAATATAGCCCAGCCTCAGCAGCCAGTTAACCACCTCATCGAGAGTACGATTATCACTTACATCAAACTGTGCACTGTTTTCCTCTTCCTTTTCCGGTACTGCATAGCCGCCGACACTGGTGGAAGAAGCACCGGATATCTGTGAAATACCGAGGTCAAGAACCTTTTCTCTTGTTTTCTGTGATTCTCTAGTAGAGATAATCATACCGGTGTATGGTACCGCAATCCGTAATACAGCAACGATCTTGGTAAAGATCTCATCACTGATCGCATTTGTAAATTCATCCGGATTGATATCATCAGCAGGACAGATACGCGGAACACTTATGGTATGAGGTCCTACGCCATGCACTGCCTCCAGATGTTCAGCATGCATCAAAAGTCCTACAAAATCATAGCGATACATATTTAAGCCGAACAATACACCGCAGCCTACATCATCAATACCTCCCTCCATGGCACGATCCATTGCCTCCGTGTGATAGGCATAATTTGATTTTGGACCATTGGGATGCAGTTGTTCATACGATTCCTTATGATAGGTTTCCTGAAACAGGATATAGGTACCGATACCGGCATCCTTTAATTTCTTATAATTTTCAACGGTTGTTGCCGCGATATTTACATTTACTCGGCGTATTGCTCCATTTTTATGCTTGATACCGTAAATCGTTTTAATGCTTTCCAAAACATAATCGATTGGTGAATGAACAGGATCCTCTCCTGTTTCCAGAGCAAGGCGCTTATGTCCCATATCCTGCAGAGCAATGACCTCCTGCCGAATTTCTTCCTGCGTCAGCTTTTTTCTGCGAATATGCTTGTTCTTATGATGATAGGGACAGTATACACAGCCGTTTACACAATAATTGGAGAGATACAGCGGAGCAAACATGACGATTCGATTGCCATACAGCTTCTGCTTGATCTGCTTTGCCAGCGTAAACATTTTTTCGTTTTCCTCCGGCAGCTCACTTTCCAGTAATACAGCAGCCTCCCTGTGTGTAAGCCCCTTACAATCTTTTGCACGTTCAATCAGGGAGCTGATCAATTCCTTATTACACTTGTTCTCCTGTGCAAAGCGCAGCGTTTCTTTGATTTCCTCATCGTCGATAAATTCCGTCGCTTTCAGTGAATGTTTATTGTACATATACGTTTTTCCTCTATCTTTCTTATACTGTCGCCGCGATCTATTACCAGTTCATATCCTATGCGTTTCATACGATTGGACAGACATAATCTGCATTCGGCTGCTTCATCACCAGTGCAGATTTTATTATCATACAGCATATATTTTTTTCTCACAGCTACCGGACTTAGATTCGGCATGACAACATTGGCACCTGCCAGAATTCCCTGTTCTCTTCCCTGTGGATCAATCGTGCCCAGAGCTGTAGTTGCCGGAAGCAGAACATCCGGCAGTATCAGACGAATGATGGAAAGCAATGTCAGTGTCAGCGTGAAGCTGCCGGCCTGCTCATCACGAAACGGTGTATCATGATGCGGAAGAAAAGGTCCGATGCCCACCATTTCCGGCTGCAGTTCCTTCATGAAATGCAAGTCCTCCACAATATTCTTTAGCGTCTGTGATGGAGAACCGACCATAATTCCACAGCCGGTTTGAAAACCGATTGCCTTCAAATCCTTCAAGCACTGCTTACGATGCTCACTGGAAAGCTCTTGCGGATGCAGACATCGGTAATGCTGTGCATTGCTTGTTTCATGACGCAGCAGGTAGCGATCAGCTCCCGCATCAAAGTAGCGCTGATAGCTCTCCTTTTCTTTTTCCCCAAGAGACAGTGTGATAGCACAGTCAGGATACTGCCGTTTTATATCGGTTATGATTTCAATGAGTTTCTCATCCGTATAATACCCGTCCTCCCCGGATTGCAGGACAAAGGTGCGAAAGCCCAATCCATAGCCTTCCTTACAGCAGGCAAGAATGTCTTCCTTTTCCAGACGGTATCTTTGCGCATGGGTATTGCTGCGGCGGATACCGCAGTAATAACAGTCATTGCGGCAGTAATTGCTAAATTCTATCAGTCCGCGTGTATAGACCTTATTTCCATAATATCTGTGCGCTGTTTTTCTTGCATATGCCGCAAGCTGACTACGTAGGGAATCCTCTTCGTGATGTTGGAGCAGCTCCAGAAACTCTTCATCCCTCAGCCAACCACTCTTATACAGCTTTTCCATCAAAAATCCGTAATCAGCCATCCGTTTTCTCCATCACATTGGAATACAGTGCCTTTGTACTGACTCCCTCCAGCTTTCCAAGCTTTCCGGATAAAGCAGAAATCACAGGCTGTGGCGCGTCCATAATGATACTGATTACCGAAATTTTCCTTTTTTGATACGGTACCCCCATACGTCCGAGAATATATTGCGCATATTCATGAAGTATGGAATTGATTTTCTCAGCAGATTCCGTATTTTCTACAATGATACCGATAACAGCTACTCTTGTTTCCATATGATCCTCCTAACATAAAAAAATTCTTGTCCGAAAAAACAAGAATACAGTAAAAAAACTATTTGCATTCCCGTCTTTTTCCTCAGGCTGTTCCTTTAGAAGCAGATCGTCAGCGATCGATGTTTGATGTTTACAGTCAGATTTACTTTCCGCTCACTTCAACACCTTGATTATAGCACCTTGTTTATTTGTTCACAAGCAATATGGTGCGGCTATTAAAAAAAATGTAACCCTTTATTTATAAAATTATGTATAGGATACAAAGCATCTGTCAATCCTCAGCCTTTCACAATTGATTCATAAGAAAAATACACCGTTATTATGTTCATTTGTTTCTATATATGTTTTCATATGTTTTCCTTCATATATGCTGTAAAAGAATTTCAATAAATTCATAATAGGATTTTGCTTTTAGTAATTCTTCCAGCTGCATATCTTCCATCAATACAGATGATAGAAATTCATATAATTCAATAAACAGCTTTTTATCCTGATCATTAATAGCGATGAGTATAATCAAATGTACCTTACGGCTTCCCCAAAGTACCGGCTCCTTATTCAAGACAATATTCATACAGGTTTGTATTGCATTCATTTTTGTCGCATGCGGGATAGCAACAGAATGAAATGAGGTACTGGATAAATTTTCTCTTTCCTGGACATCATGTTCAAAAAATTCTTTCACCATTCCAGCTTCATACAGCTGCTTTGACATTACATGAATTGCCTCCTCCCTGCTTTGAAAGCTTGCATTTTTCTTAAATAGAGACGGCTTTGTATATTCCATTAGGATGGATTGAAATTTCTGTTTCTTTTTCTCAATCAACAGACGATCCATCAGCAGCTGCACCTTTCTTTGGTCTGCCTTATTGAAAAACGGTGTAATGATAACCTTTGGCATATCCAGTTTTCTATCAATCGAAACCGTAGTTAAAATAAAATCAGCTGTATTCGTGATATCTTCTTCGTTGGTAATAATATTTTTTATGTCAGCATCCTTACGAAAAACAGATACAATTCGATCAGATAAGGAAATATCAAGATCATAATATTGTGGAAATAACAGAATAAAAGATAGCTTATGCTTCTCGTTATTATGATTTTCATAGACACTTCCAATATGAAATGCCAGATATGCTATTTCATCGTCATTGATAATATAACCTGTTTCTCTTTTAATAATGTGAGAAATATTCACAGCATAATCATAAATCAGCGGACATTTGTTCCGTATATTTTCAGTAAGTGGATTCTGCGTAAAAAAACTGTTTTGACAACGAATAAGAAGTCCATTCATATGAAGTGTAAATCGATAAATAAAATCCTTATCGGACAGATCCAGAAAATAGTTTTCACTCATTTCACAGATAATGCGTTCTGTTATATCCGAGCATTCTTTGGTAACAAGATTTTTTAATTCATGATCTCTGAAGTTTGTATTGATGGCACTTCCGATAACCAGCAATGTTAACTCATATAATTCGCTGTCATTAAAATGCAATTCATAATGCTCTTCTAGGGATGCTATAATCTCTTCTGTCAACTTGAATTCATGCTGCTTAATTTGAAATAATTTTTCAGGCTTCTCCATGTATTCATATTCATGATCGATTCTATCCATTGCAATGATAATATACAAAATTAAGTTTATCATGGAGTAATCATTGATATAAAAATGATATTTCCGGAATATCTCTTTCAAAACATATTGGATAAATTCTACATTATACTGCGGGTATGATTTCTGAATAAATCCCATATTCATGAATTTATCACTGGATTCCTCATACAGAAGTGTACGAACCATCTTTCTTTTATTCTTTTCGAGCCCTTCCAAATAGATATCATCCCCACACTGTACCAGCTTCAAATCGCATTCATACAATTTTTTACCGACTCTTTTCAAATCAAGCTTTAATGTGGACTCACTGATATAGAGCTCATCTGCAAGGTCATGAATGTTAATTTTTTCCTGATTGAAATCAATCAGCTGTTTTATGATATACTTTGTTCGTTCATAGGGTGTTTGCGGTAACTGTTCCTTGAATAAGACTTCAACCTCGATATCCTCCCTGAGCTTATATCCCAGGTTGGAAGATAAAATAATCTGTCTGCCTGTATCCATATTTATATCCGCAACATATTTACGTAATGTGCGAATGGAGCAGTCAAGCTCAGCAGCTAGCTTTTTTGAAGACTTCCAAAATGTGGTATCAAGAAATTTCAACAAATATCGCTGATTCTCCGTCATAGTATCCTCCTACTCCACCGCATACCATATTCTCCGCCATATATACTATCCTATAAAATATATAAAAATGCAATCATTGAAATGCACAGCAGGTGTGCATTTTCTTATTTGAGCCTACTGAATTTACAGCTTATAATGCAATCGTCAAAGAAACGGAGGATTTTATATGAACAAACGAGTATTTCCAGAAACATTTTTCTGGGGAGGTGCTATCTCTGCCAATCAGTGTGAAGGCGCCTGGAAGGAAGGAGGTAAGGGTTGGTGTATTGCAGATATCAATAAATTTGAACCACATAAGGATATCAAAAAGAAATTCAATGGTGAAATCACAACTGATGATATCCGTGTAGCAATGCAGGATACAGACGGTCTGTATCCGAAGCGGAGAGGCATCGATTTCTATCATACCTACCCGCAGGACTTAAAGCTGCTTGCAGAAACCGGTATGAATTCTTTCCGCATATCCATTAACTGGTCAAGAATCTATCCAAATGGTGATGATGCAGAACCGAATGAGGAAGGACTGCGTTATTATGATCAGCTGATTGATGAAATCAAATCAAATGGAATGGAGCCGCTTGTTACACTTTCCCATTATGAAATGCCGCTCAATTTAACATTAAGCTGTACCGGCTGGTACAGCAGAGAAACGATTGATTTCTTTACACGATATTGTGAAACATGCTTTCAACGATTTAAAAATAAAGTCACATACTGGATTTTGGTAAACCAGATCAACTTAATTTCACTGGAATCCTTCAATCACCTTGGTATTGCAGCGGATAAGGTTTCAAATTTAAAGGAGGCGAAATATCAGGGACTTCATAATGAACTCGTGGCCTGTGGCAGAGCTACAGCTGTAGCAAAAAAAATAAATCCGAATTTTCAGATAGGTGTGATGGTATGTGATGAAATATCACATCCTGCATCCTGTCGTCCTGAGGATATCTTTGCTACGGTGAAACGAAATCAAATGGAATATTATGTCACAGATATTGCACTGAGGGGTGCCTATCCGACATATGCCTTAGCTTTTTACCAGGAGAAGGGCTATCATATAAGCATGCAGGAAAGTGACTTTTCCGATATAAAGCATACAGCGGACTTTCTTGCTATATCTTATTACTATACACGGATTTCCGATTATAACAGTGTATTTCATCCAAAAACAGAAACAGCAAGTGTAAGTGAAACAAACGGTGCTTATCCAAATCCATATTTAAAAGCAAATGACTGGGGATGGGCCATTGATCCGCTTGGTTTGCGAACCTCTTTGAATATCTACTGGGACCGGTACCAGAAACCTATCTGTGTTGCAGAGAATGGATTTGGTGCCTATGATACACTGGAAGATGATGGCAGTATCCACGATGCTTACCGGATTGAATATTTGAAAGCACATGCTTCATCAATTAAGCAGGCGCTGCTTGACGGTGTGCAGTGCTTTGGATATTACCCATGGGGTCCAATTGACATTATAAGCTGCTCCTCCAGTGAAATGAGCAAGCGCTACGGCTTTATTTATGTTGATCTGGATGATTATGGTAATGGTAGTGGTAAACGATTGAAAAAAGACAGCTTTTACTGGTATCAGCATGTTATACAGACAAAAGGAGAGGATTTATAATGAAAAAGCTTACCATTATGCTATGCTGTGGTGCAGGTATGTCCAGCGGGTTTCTGGCACAGAAGACCCGACAGGCTGCGAAAAAACAGGGAATTGAAGTAAGGGTGGACGCAAGAAGTGAAAGTGCTGTGGAGCAATATGCGGAAGATATAGATGTTCTTCTAATAGGACCACATTGCGCATCATCATTTAAAAGTCTGTCTGAAGTATGCAGGGAAAATCAGATTTCCATCGCAATGATACCCTCTGATATTTATTCCAATCTGGACGGCGCCGGAATCCTTGCACTGGCATTTGAAATTTACAGGAAGGAGCATACCTTATGAAAAAAATTATGTTATGGATTACAGATAAATTTGCACCAAAAATGAATAAGGTGGTGGAAAATCCATGGGTTGCTGCTGTAGCCGGATCCATGATGAAGGGGCTGCCCTTTATTCTTGCAGGCTCCCTGATTTCCTTCTACAATGTATTTCGTTCCTATGTTTCAGCGCTTCCGGACTTGGGTAAGGTTGCGGATTTCAGCTTTGGATTTATCAGTATTTTTCTCGCCTTTCTTGTCGCAAACCAGTGTATGGAAAAAAAGAAGCTCAGTCGTTATACCATTGTTGCCGGATTGATTTCAATCGCTGTATTTGTCATGTTCTCTATGCCAGAGTTCAATGAGCAGGGAGAAATCATTCTTACGTTTAACCGTATGGGGGCAACCGGTATGCTTGTAGCTATGCTAGTCGGCTTATTTACAGGATGTATATTCAATTTATACTCTAAATTACATATACTTGAAAATAACGTAACTATTCCTGATTTTGTAACGGAATGGATTAATAATCTGATTCCTATCCTATGTATTCTATTGATTTCCACCACCATTGTTTTTACCATTCAATTTGATATCTTTGATTTCATCTTATCCTTATTCTCACCGTTGCAGAATTTTGGACAAACACTGCCCGGCTTTGTTCTCATCTGTCTTATCCCTGCTGTATTGTATACATTAGGTGTTTCCAACTGGCTGTTCTATGCCGCCAGTCTACCTATCTTTATGGCCGGTATTCAGGGAAATATTGAAGCGGTTGCCGCTGGAAAAGAGGCTGTGAATATTGTTACATCTGAAACTGTATTTACAGCTGCTTTGATTACTATGGGTGGTATGGGAGCTACACTTCCGTTAAATGTCATGATGATGTTTTCAAAAGCAAAAAAATTAAAGGTCATGGGAAGAATCTGTATTGGTCCATCTATCTTTAATATAAATGAACCTCTTGTATTTGGTGCACCTATCGCCTTTAATCCGATCATGATGGTGCCTTTCTGGCTCACCTCAATTGCAGGACCTGTTATCATCTGGTTCTCTATGCGCCTGGATCTGTTAAATATTCCTTACCGTATGATACAGATTGGGCAGATTCCCGCACCATTTTCCAGTGTTATGATAACGGAGGATATGCGAGCTGTGATTGTGTATATCATTTTATTTGCAGTATATTATATAATCTGGTTACCGTTTTTCAAAGTCTATGAGGTTCAATGCCTAAATGAAGGAGAATAACGTGGATACAGAAATTACACAGGTAGCCATGCAGATTATCCTGCATGCTGGTGATGCACGAACACAGCTTGAAAAAGCACTGGGTGAAGCGGAAGATGGAAATTTTCATAAGGTGGATCAGCTGATGGAGGAGGCAAGAGATAATATCATCCTTGCACATAATTCACAAACTGCACTTATACAAGAAGAAGCCCGTGGTAATCATCATGAATTCAGTATGCTGTTCACACACGCTCAGGATACCATGATGACAATTCAGTGTGAATTAAGAATAACACAGCATATTATAAAAATATTACGACGTCTTTATAATAAAAACTTACTAAATTTCTGATTATCTTTTCATAAGTTGGTAAATGCCGATA
>OGFC01000292.1_pt1 | contig 52405 bp, 44 predicted proteins | sample 1570841 | NCBI WGS metagenome assembly OGFC01 (sample SAMEA2582137, study PRJEB24529) | metagenome | biome: Human gut stool | place: China | collected 2011 | reverse complement strand
TTGGCTTGATCGCAATCATGCCCTGCTCACGGTCGATTCCCGATACATTTCCCCATGTAAAGGTTATCAGTCCGTGCTTGGGAAGCAGCAGATTTGCCTCCAGTACCCTCTTTTTCAGTTCTTCCAGCATATTCAGTCTCCTATTTCTTCAGCTTCCAAATCAGGTCATTCCATGTCAGCTCTTTTCGCAGCGCGGGAATCGTTGTGTCTGCACCGATATGGATAAACTCCATATTCATGATTTCCGCAAAATCCTGTAACACCTCTGCATCCAGATCATAGCTGATGACGGAGTGGTGCGCTCCTCCGGCATACATCCATGCCTCCGCACTCGTTTCCAGATTCGGCAGCGGTTTCCACAATACTCCTGCCACAGGCAGCTTCGGCATATCATGCTCCTGTTTCTGACAGATAACATCATTGACAATCATACGGAAACGATCACCCATATCGATAATTGTTGCCAAAACAGCCGGTCCTTCCTTTGCCTTGAAGGTCAGGCGTGCAGGGTCCTCGCGATCTCCGATCCCCAGTGGAACAACCTTGATTTTTGGCCGTTCCGCCGCAACACTCGGACACACCTCCAGCATATGTGCTCCCATGTTCATACCATTATCCGGATCAAAGTGATACGTGTAATCCTCCATGAAGGCAGTACCGCCCGATTTATCAGCCGTCATCATTTTCATAATTCGACATAATGCCGCTGTCTTCCAATCACCCTCACCTGCAAAGCCATACCCCTTGCGCATCAGATTCTGTGCCGCAAGACCCGGTAGCTGACGCAGCTGCTGCAAATCCTGAAAATTGGTATGGAAGGCATTGTAGCCGCCATGCTCCTGCATGAATTTTTCGATAGCGATTTCCTCACGTGCCTGATACCGTACAGCCTCTACCTTATTTGTATCCATATCATACAGACTTTCGTACTCTTTCATCTGTGCGTCAATTTCCGCTTCACTGACTGCCTCCACATACCGGATGATATCTCCTACGCCGTAATGATCTACACGCCATCCGAATGCAATAGCCGCTTCCACTTTATCTCCGTCCGTCACTGCCACATCCCGCATATTGTCAGAAATACGCATGACCTTAACGTTACTGCTCTCATACGCCCCAACTGCGGCACGCATCCATTTACTCATACGATTCCGCATTGTTTCATCCTGCCAGTATCCGCTGATCACTTTCTGCTGCAAACGCATACGGGCAATGATATAGCCGTGCTCCCGATCTCCATGTGCCGACTGGTTCAAATTCATAAAATCCATGTCGATATCCTTCCACGGTATATCCCGGTTAAACTGTGTATTCAAATGCAGCAGCGGTTTGCGAAGCGCCTGAAAGCCGCGAATCCACATCTTGCTCGGTGAAAAGGTGTGCATCCATGTTATAACACCGGCGCAGCTATCATCCTCATTGGCAGCCGTCAGGGTCTGATAGATCTCCTCCTGATTGCGCACAACACTCTTCCATACAATTTCACAGGGAATAGTGGCATCCTTGTTCCATCCGTTGACCATCTCCTTTGTATGTGCATCTACTGTTTTTAAAACATCCTCTCCATAAAGGTCCTGACTTCCTACCACGAACCAGAATGTATATCTCTGTAAGCTTTTCATTTTCGTTTCCTCCTTATTCATAGCTTTCAATTCTAATTCTTCCGTTAAACAGATTCCCCAACCGCCGTGCTTTTTTCAACAGATCCCTGCGATTTGTTTTCCATACGACAAAGCGATACGAATCTAACAGGAAATCTATGGTATCCTCATAGCGCTTTTCTGATTGTCTTCTGTACATATTCTTTAAGATATCCTCGGTAAGAAATACATCAGATTCCCTTTCTGTGTCTGCTTTATCACAGATATAACAGATATTTCCCATAGTTATTCCTCCTGCTGCCCTGCAGAACTGCCGCTCCCCAGATAACGGATGGCAGCACGTTCTACAAAAAGCTCCTTCTTATAGCTCGCTATATAGCTATCAAAGCCTTCCTGTAATTCCTCACTTGCCCGAATTGTACAATTCTGTGTTTGTGAAAATACATTTCGTTCCAGATAATCAAGCAAGCTGCTGTATCTGTTTCTGTTTACCCGGTAGGCCGCCAGTACCGCGCTTCCCCATGCACCGCCTTCTCCTGCCGTTGTCATCACACTGATCGGGGCATGCATTGCGGCTGCCATTATTTTCTGTCCAACCTCCGGCGTCTTAAACAAACCGCCGTGCCCATACATATGATCAAGCTGAACATGCTCCTGCTGAGTCAGAATATCCATACCGATTTTCAGGGTTGCTAAAGAGGCGTACAGCTGTGTCAGCATGAAGTTAGCCAAATCAAAGGTACTGTCCGCGCTGCGAACAAACAGAGGGAACCCCTTTGCAAAGCCTGTAATGTGTTCTCCGGACAAGTAATTGCAGGCTAATAGTCCTCCTGCTGCCGCATCTGCTTCCAGCGCCTTATGGAATAGTAGCTGATACAAATCATTTTTATTGACAGCTTTTCCTGCCAGCTGCAATACCTCCTGAAAGATTCCTATCCAGGCATTCAGCTCGGAGGTTCCGTTGTTGCAGTGTACCATAGCAACCGGATTTCCTTCCGGTGTAGTGACCACATCAATTTCCTCATACATTTTTTTCAACGGCTCTTCCAGTACCACCATGGCAAATACGCTGGTTCCTGCGGATACGTTTCCACTTCTCTGCTGGATGCTGTTGGTGGCAACCATACCTGTTTGGGCATCGCCTTCTGGTGGACAAAGTGGTACACCGGGTTTCAGATCGCCGGTAGGATCAAGGAGCTTCGCCCCCTCCTCGCTCAATATTCCGGCATCCTCACCAGCCAAAAGAACCTTTGGAAGGATTTCTCGCAGCTTCCATGGATATGCCGGATTCTCTATAGCCTTATCAAACAGCTCCAGCATGTGTGCATCATAGTCCTTTGCTTCTGTATCGATAGGAAACATGCCGCTTGCCTCACCGATCCCCAGCACATTGTTCCCTGTTAGCAGATAATGCACATAGCCGGCAAGCGTTGTCTGTAGTGCAATATCGCTAACATGTGCTTCCTTATTTAAAATTGCCTGATACAGATGGGCAATGCTCCAGCGCTGCGGAATATGAAACTGAAATAAGTCGCTCAGCTCTCGGCTCGCCTGCAATGTCATCGTATTGCGCCAGGTACGAAATGGAGTTAGCAGGGCTCCCTTTGCATCAAATACAAGATAGCCATGCATCATAGCACTGATTCCCATGCCGTCAAGATGATGCAGACATTTTCCATACTGTGAATAGTAATCTTTCTTCAGCTGCTGATAACAAGACTGCAAACCGTTAATGACCGCATCCAGAGAATAGGTCCAGATACCGTTTTCCATTTGATTTTCCCAGTCATGATTGCCCTGTGCGATCACCTTATGATGATCATCAATCAAAATAGCCTTGATACGTGTAGAACCGAATTCGATTCCAAGGAATTGACAGCCCCCGGACAAGACGTTTTCTGTTTTTCTAATTTCCATATACAACCTCCAAGCTATCACTGTTAGCCCTTACACCATTAGTATAGTGTTTCAGAATGCTAAAAAAAAGAAATCCCTTGTTTCATCATGGACATTTATTGTCCTGACAAGTACAATATAGGAAAGAGGTGATAGGATGCTCGCGAATTTTGAACAGAGAAGCTATAAGGACTACGGCCGTGTATGGGTGGGCAGATATCGTAATCTGCATAATCTGGCGCACTGGCATCTGGAGCATGAAATCATTTATATTGAAAAAGGGCATGTAACCGTTTCGCACAATGATAAGGAATATCTGTTACAGCAAGGAAATCTGATATATATCAATAGCTCCCAGATTCATTACATCACCAGTAACGGTGATTCCATCGTCAGCATCATCATGTTTGACAGCAGCTTTCTACCGGAACGCATGCGAACCCTCGGTGTGCAAAATGCTGTTTTAAAGCAGGCATATTCCTTCCAGACAACCTTTGCTTGCATACAGCAGGAGCAGGAGGAGAAAAGGCCCTTTTATGTGGAAGCCATACATCATCATATGGAGCGGTTGTTGCTGGAAATCTATCGGGGAGAGGAATTGATTCAGGAGGGGGATACAAACCAGAATGAAAATCTGCCGGAATACAAAAAGCTTCTGTATGAAATACAGAAGCAGTATGCGGATATCACATTTTCGCAGGCCGCGAATAGAATGGGGCTGTCAGAATCCTATTTTTCAAGATATTTTCACAGAATGTCCGGTATGACGTTTTCACGGTATCTGAACATCATACGAATTGAGAAGTCCATCGAGCTATTGAAGGAGGATATGCTGAGTGTAACCGAAATATCCATGCGCTGCGGATTTGATACGATTCGTCATTTCAACCGCGTGTTTAAGGATATTACCGGGATGTCTCCGCGACGGCTGCCGAAGGAGTTCGTTTTATACCACCATACAACCAGAATGCTGCACGATAGCTTTGATCCGACGCTGGAGGAGTCAATACTTTTATAAAACAAAATGCTATCATATATTTTCATAATGCATCATTAAAACACTTTACCTACAAAAGCTCAGCCCTTCTTAACCTATACATTGCAATAATCTAAAAAACAAATACAAATTTACGCCAAGCTATTATGAAGACTCCAGCGATGTGATGAATCAAGAATAGACTTATTCAGACAGAACGGAATTCGCTGTTCTGCTTTGCTTTCATAGAACGACATGCGCTTGTTCCTTTCACTCCTTATAAAAATCATCAAGGGCAACAAGGCTGACTTCATCATGTGTAGCTACATATTTCATAACATCTTCATGGAGTCCATTTTTTGAGAATAAATAATAAAATTTATACTTCTACTGAAACAGCTTACCCTGCTCCTGCAAATCATATAAAACCTTCATCGTAACCTGCTTCGTTGTCCACTTGCATTCTCCGATAAGGAAAGCATCCTGATTCATAGCACATAAATCTATCTCTTCTTTTCTTTTTTTAAAGGATGACTTCCCCACCATCTTCCTATATTCTGATATAAAAAAGGTGCTTGTTTTAGCGTACGACGGTCCTGCATATAATCCTGACACATTTTTTTAAAAACAATTCCCATAAAATCATTATATTGTTTTAACAAAATTTTGATATAAAAATATGTTAATCTGCATATTATAAACGAAAAAAATATGCAATTCATCATATTTTCATATGTTATCCCGATATTACGATTTCCAGTTTACAATGTTTTGAAAACGGCGGATTGATTTTACAAGTAAACTGCTTTGCTCATATTGCAGAACCTCTGGATTCTGAGGTGGAATTATCTGTATTTTAAGTATATATGACAGATTGCGGACTTGTTAAATCATAATTAGATGATGGTGATATACAAAAGCTGCACAGATATGTAAAAGAGTGAATAAAGCATGCATCTACTATGAATCGGACCAAAGCACAGAAATTGATTTTATCATTACATATGAAGGAGAAATCACCCCTTTAAAGGTTAAAGACGGCAAGCATACAACATCAAGGGCATTTCAGAACTTCGAAAAAAATATCGTGTTAGGCATGCCTTTCTTTTTCAAAGAAGAATACAGGAGTATCTATTGATGGAGTCATCAAACACCTGCCACTGTATATGCTGGAAATCATACTGGAGCAGGAACCGGATATTTTTTCATAAACTGACAGGCAGATACGGCTGAACTTCCGTTTCTCTTAGACCAAAGCTAGGAACATAAAACAGTGCACTATCGATTAAAGTGCACTGTTTACCATCATATTTTTGCTTTCTTTTTTCTAAATCGCAGTGTAAGAACACCGGCGCCACCAAGCCCTATGGTTGCTATAGACCCATAAAATAATGGCTTGTTATCAAAATAGCGAAGTAACATATTATTAGATAAAGTAAAATGATACACATCGGAAATCGCTTTATTTCCAGCATCATCCATCATTTCAAAGCGAACATTATACTCACCATAATCACTAACCTTAAATGTCACAGAACCATCTTCATTTACTTTATATTGATTTTCCTCCAGTAATTCATTATTCAGATATACGGCAGTGATATGATCCATGCCTTTCTCACATTTCATCGTAAGTGTTAACGGTCCAAAATAGATATCTTTCATCTCTTCTTTATTAATCAGGAAGACGGGTACCGGCTTTTCATCATCATATATGAATTCAATCGGTGACATGCGATTCACATTTCCAGCGGCATCTCGTACTTGAAGATTGATAATATATTTTCCATTTTGTTCTATTTCTTAATTGATCGTTAGGACACCGTTTTCAAGAGTGTACGGAACACTTACTCCATTTAAAGTTAATGACATGATAGAAACCTCATCTACATTTTTAATGGTAATCATAGGCTTGAATGGAGAATTTACATATTTCTTATTTGTAAGCTTCTGTTTCAGTATAAACACAGAGCCATTCTGATTTACAGAAAACGAGGTAGATTTATTTGTCTTATTACCAGCCATGTCCAATACATTTGCAGATACAACATAATTATCATCCAGTTTCAAAGGCTCCATCACATAAGACTTGCTATGCTTTTCCTGTTTTTCAGCAGCTTTTACCTTTACTTTTCCATTATCTGTACCTTCTACTTGAATACCTGAATTTTTTGTATCCAGATTGATATCAGAATAAGAGATACTTGGAGCTACCGGCTTACGGTTAGATGATAAATTTTTAACATTGCCAATGCTAACTTCTGGTGTTTTTTTATCTACTGTAAAACTATCCTTCGGAAGAGCATTCATAGTATTTTCTGCTTCATCAGAGTAGGAAAGCTGCATCGTGTAATCTGCGTCACTATGAAACCGTACAGTTGCTGTATGGGTATCTCCGTTTTTTGCCCAATCTGATAAGGATGGTGCAGCAGCCTGCTTCCCATCGTTTGATGCAGATAAAGCCGCTTTGAATTTAGTTGAATTGAAGTTATGCTCCACAACTTTTATAGAAGCAGTTCTGGTATTATTGAAATACATCCCATTGCGGCTCCCATTATTGTCATAGCTTATGGTGGCCCTTGGAGCTTTTGTATCGATGGTAAAATCATCAAATTTCAGATTATTTCCACGATTACCTGCACGGTCTGTATAAGCCATCTCTATCTTATAGTCTGCATCATTATCAAATAAAATCACAGCCGTATGATGGATTCCATCCGACTTCCAGGATGAAGCTTTTGGTGTCTTTGAGGATATCACACCATTTTCTTTTACTGCGATTTGTACCTTCTCAGGTTCAAAATTCAATTCACGAATATGTAATGTAAGACGGCGGTTCTTATTATAAAAGTGACCGTTTGATACTTTATTATAGTCATATTCATACGAAAGCAGTGGTGCTGTACGGTCAATAGCAATCTTCTTGTTAAAGGACCTCTTTTGCCCTGCATTGTCCATTACTTCCACATGTATCATCACACTGTTGTTGTCATTAAGTCCGCCAGACTTAGATTTAACAATGTCTTTTATAACTGTACTCTCACAAACACCGTTCTTTCCTGTTTCGAATTTCTTTACAATAACTGGATCCATATCTCCCAATTGATATGTTACCTGTTTGATTCCGGAATAAGGTGCTTCTATTGCAAGCTGTACAGGCACATCCTGTTGAAATAACATGGTTCCATCCTTCAATGAACTTACCGGACGGGAATTTATAACGATATCTGTTTTGATTTTAGCAGCTAAATCCGTGTCATCCTCGATAACTATACCATACGGACTGGATACATATACCGGCTTATTGTTCAGCATTTCTATATTACCTGCTTTATCTTGAACAGCAGCGTATACTTTTCCCTTGAAATTCGGCGCAAGCGGGAAGGTAACAATCATTTCTTTTCCATTGACAGATTTTACAGCACCTTTTACCTTCTCAAGATGATCACTTGTAAAGCTCTTGTTGTTTCCAGTTATTGTATCCTTTTGATTGTTGTGATCTATTCCGTCATAGTAGAAATAAATCTGATCCACACCGGACACAGCATCCTTTGCATAGATTTTTACTTCGACTTCCTTTTGAAAGAATCTGCCTAAAGTTGCAGCATTTGCCAAAGAGGCAGCCAAACTGCTGTTTTTCTCTTTGAATGTGATTTTTTCTATTTCCGGTAGGGTATGGTCAATCACAAAGGTTTTCGTTTGTGTTTTCAGCTTACGCCCGGATAAATCCTTGCCATTTAAAGTTACCGTATAATGTCCTTCTTTTGTGAATGTTAAATCCAAGCGATGCTGATTTCCATTGCTGCTCCAGCTTTCTGTGGAATACGCATCATATTCCTTACCATCTTTCATAACACGAACTTCCATCAGACCCTTATGGAAATTTAGCTCACTGACATCAAAATGAGTCGTTACCGCATCCTGCAGGAAATAATTATCATCATGGAATTTATCATTTTGCTTTTGAGAAAAGTTGATCTTTGCTGTTGGATCTGTATAGTCGAGAATGTAAGCTTGACTCGTCTTAGTATTTCGATTGCCTGCTTTATCCTGTGCGATTACCTCATAATTATAAATACCGTCATTATTTGCAGGGAACTGAATTGTCTTTGTATAATGGAATAACTGATGATTCTTTTCATCCTTTGCTTCCTTCCATTGTGCATCAACCTGAATTCCTTCCTTTACGATGTCTTCCTGTGATAACAGATTTCCGTTTTTGTAAAAGTTAATATCTGCAGTATCAAAGCTGTGCTCACTGATTTTCACAGTGTCTTTCACCGCTTCTTTATAATATGTATCATGCTCTGCAGTCCCCATATGCTGAATATCAATAACCGGTGGTGTCTTGTCCAGATTGATATGTATTTCTTTTGTTTCAGAAATATTGCCAGCCTGATCAATGATACGCATATATAAAGCACCATTATACATCTTACCATCTGCAACATCATTTTCTATTAAGAATTTACTTGTATCCTCTTTATCCGCATCTGCCTGTTTCCACTGTGTCTCATTATCCCATTGATATTCAACACGCGCTACCTTGGAGAAATCATCACTGGTGTCCACCTCTACCGTGTACTTTTTGTTTCGCCAGGTAGCAGTATCCATGTTGTAGCGTTCAAAAAGGGCTTCAAAATCTTTAAATTCCGGTTTTTCCAAATCCTGCTTCAAATGCAGCTTACCATCACATTTATTATTTGCTTTATCTACACATTCATAGGAAACAATGGAGTCCGTACTTTCTGTAAACTGGATTGAAATAATCCACTTCCCTTTTTCAATGTGTCCAAAGATACTTCTTCCGTTCTCAGTGAATCGATCTAAAACCTCTGAACCATTAATCTGCATAGTTTCATTTGAAAATGCGACCTTATACTCTTTTTCATCTCCATTTACATCCTTTATCCGGTATGTTATATATTCAATTCCGGCATCCTTATCCTCCAACGTATAAGTAAAGATCGCTGCATTTTTACGCCATTTTCCTTCATCTATCCATTCTTTTCCGGACTCTTTTAAATCTACTTGGACAGGAGTTTTATCATATATAAATTCTTTTACTTTCTGTTCACCTTTATTTCCAGCACGATCAGTATAATCCAATGCGAGGCTATATGTTCCTTCCTCGGGATTTTCCAGAACTGCTCTATGCGTATTTGTACCAGCTTCAAGTTGCCATTGCGGATTTACAAGCTCACCATTCATATAAATAATTGCTTCATCTTCTATGAAATTCTTCTCATCAACAGAAAATGTAATGGAGGACAGTTTGTTTGTTATCCCATCATTGACCGATGTATTTCCTTCAGTATTTGTATCAATTGCCAATCCAGCTGCAGTACGGTCAATCACAAGATCCTTTTTTGCTACCGCAGTATTCAGGTGTATATCAGTACTTGTTACAGTGATTGCATAGGTTCCTTCTGAAGCCGACCCTGAAAAGGTGATTTCCGCAGTTTTTACATTGCTATTCATTCCTACTTTATCTGTAAAAGAACCAATCGTAATGCCGTTTTTCCTGAGCTCCTCTTCTGTTAACGCAAGCTTATTGTCATCCTTGTAAATTACAATACTTGTGTTATTCGAATCGAAATTGTCTTCTGTGATGTATACAGTCTCTGTGTGTGGTTTACCATCGTTTTTCGCAAAGCTTGTTTCGGGAATTTCAAATTGGATATCCGGAGCTGTTTTTTCAATCATAAATTCCTTTGTCTTACTGACTTTTTTCCCGGTCATATCCACTGCCTGCGCATGCACTACATAGCTGCCTCCTGCCAACGGCTTTGTAAAGCTTACATTTGCCTCAAAAGCATCTACTTTTTTTGTAAATTGATTTACTGTGATACCAGCTTCTGAAAGACTTTCTGCATTCAGCTCTATTTTATCTTTTTCAATCCAAACCTTACTATCCTTCAGATTAAGATTCGCCTCTGTTAATGTATAAGTAAGATTTCCAGATTTGACAGCACCCGTTTCCTCTAGTACCGGCTCTGTATTATCAAGAATCAGTTGCTTGGATACAACACTTTGCTCCTTATCATTCAGATTTTCCCCTTTTACCTTGACTTTATAAGTACCCTCTGGAAGAGAAGACCCCAACTGAAAGATGATTACATAACTACCATTTACATGCTTCACATTTTCCAGCCCGCTCACAACACCATTGCTCTCATTTAATAATTCTACTGTTATATTTTCATCCTTCAACACATATGGTTTCAGCGAAATATGACAGATGCTTTCACTGCTTATTACAGCCTTATCTGTCCATTCCCGCTTCTCCCCATTATGTTCAATTGAAAACTCAGCAGCTTCCGATAGAACATCATCTGTCGATACTTCTACCATTTTCGTTATAACTGAATCATTGGTTAGTATTGCTTTTATAGAATATTCACCTTCTAAGCCAGGCTGAAAGCTGTATGTTTGACTGGATTCATCATAGGTAAAAGGCAGCGATTTTTCTTTAAAAGTGCATGTAATATCCTTGATCGAACTTTTTACATTTTCATCAAGCTTTATCTGAATACTTCCATCCTTGACCTCTGTTATCAAATCTCCTTCACTATTCTCAAGGCTCAGATTTTGTGTCGCTGAATCCTCATGCAATTCTAATTCGTCAGCTGTTGCTTTTATCAAATTACTGAAAGGCATACCTGCACAACCTACTACCATAACCAGGCCCGCTTTGGACACCTTTTTCATTATTTCCTTACTCATCTCATTTCCCATCTCTTTCTTTTATCTCTTCTTCTGTATGCAGCTCAACATACTCCTCTTCCACATAGAAGATCACCGCCTCGTCCTCCAAAAGAGCCGTTTCCCCTTCTTCTCCTAATTGCTGTGTTGTATCCATCAGCGCTTGTTCTTTCACCTCATCTACAGTAGCCATGGTCTTTGTATGTTCCTGCATGGGTGCCGTATGATTTTCTGTCTTTATTTCTTTTCGATTCCCTGCTTCCTGCATCTGCCTCATTGCACGTTTCGCCTCCAGACCGCTTACTTCCAGAAAGGCCTGGCGTATATGCAGCTTTATGAATAAAATAACGGTGGCAATAAATGCAGATATACCGATAGCAAGACCTCCATAGTACATGATCTGATACATATATCTGCCTCCTATATCGCCTTAGCGTTTTGCAATTTACTCTTCAGGATATTAAAATTGGTATCCTTTGATGCTGTTGTAAGCTGCTCTGCCTGATGGTATAAGCTCACTGCTTTCTTCAAATTTCCGCGATTCACCAATTCCATAAGTCCATAGCTTGCATATGCATAGGAACTATCAGGGTATGATTTGATCACCTGTTCATATTGCCCGGCAGCTTTCTGATAGTCTCCCTGAAATTTATAGATATCCGCTATCAGCAGCTCAATTTCTCTTTTCTGATCAGCTATTTCAAGATATGGAATCAGCTCCTGATATGCTTTGATTGCTGTATCGTAATAAGTGGCTGCATCTTTTTCATTTGTAATTGAAGCAGCCCGTAAATAATAGGAATCTGCTTTACGACGCATAACATCAGAGCGATAAATTTCCTCTAACGCATCATCCTGTAGAAAATCCAGCGTATCTTCTGCTTTTTCAATAATTTCTATCGCTTTCTGATAAGGATCTGGAGCACCCTTTTGTTGAGAAAGATAACTCTTATTTGCAATGTAAACACCGGCAAGTGATTCATAGTTCTGTATGCGTGCCTCACTCTTCTTCAGCTCATCGTTATACTTTTCAAATTCCTGCAAGTCTGTCTGTATTTTACTCCAGTCAATTGTATCCGAAAGCTCAGACAGAGATAAAGATAAGGATGCATAGTATTCAGCTTCCGGTATTTTTCTTGTTGAAACCATATTGAAATACTTAGCAGCACTGGTATAATCCTGTTGGAATGAAGAATCATTCGGATTTCCATTGAAATACATACGTGCCACATACATCAGCACTTCATCATTATCCGCCGCAGAATCATTTGAGTCTATGATAGAGACGACCGCATCCAGACCATGCTGTGTCTGCGCCATACGGGAATGATAATCGATCAATCGAATAAAGGCACTCTCCTCAAATGGAGCAATTTCAATGGCTTTTACATAGCCCTTGGTAACTTCCTCATCATAATTTTTATCCGCAAGTGATTTAGACGCCAGTATATTAACTTCATTCAGCTCTTTATTGTAGGCTTTTAACGTCTGTGAGAGGATCCCCCTGCTTCCTGCAAAGCTGATCACAAAACCGGCGAAACTGATTCCAGCAGTTATTAGAAACAGCTTAATTTTCCGTTTCTGCTTCTCACTGTATACAGAATCCATCTTTTGATAGTTGCTTAGTGCATACATCAGCTCATCACATGTCTGATAACGGTCTTCCTGACGCATTTGCGTACATTTCAGTATGACCGCATTTAATCCGCCAGATATAGAAGGAACCACATCCTGTACATTCAGATTGGATATCGCCATAGGCTGTTCTCCTGTCAAAAAATGATACATAGTTGCTCCGAGACAGTAAATATCTGTGCGTTCATCTGTTTGTACCTTTCGCCCATAGATTTTCGCCCCATATTGTTCCGGAGCAGCATATCCTCTTGTTCCCAGCAGTGTTGTATCCGTTGACTGTTCTTCCTTGTACTCCCTTGCTATACCAAAATCAATCAGTGTCAGATTGCCATCATTACGAAGCATAATATTACCAGGCTTCATATCGCGATATATAATTTTTTTTGGTTGATGATGCAGATAATTCAACACATCACATAACTGAATTCCATATGCAACGGCTGTATTTACATCCAGGCGTCCTTTTTTCTTTAAAACTTTGTCCAGAGGCTGTCCGTCAATCAAATCCATGACAACCAGACGTTCACCCTGATACTCAATGATATCTGTAATCCTTGGTAATGCAGGATGATGCAGATTCTTCAACAAGTCGATTTCTTTTGTTAGATTGCTTTCTTTTACTGTTTTCTCCGGATTTTTTAACAATTCTTTAATCGCCCAGTGTTTATTCAAAACAAGATCGTAGGCATCATAGACAATGCTCATTCCACCCTTGCCGATGATTCTTCCGATTTCATATCGTCCTTTTAAGACTGTTTGATTTTCCAGCATCAGATATCGCCTTCTTCCATGGCTCGTAGAATGATAACAGTTATATTATCTAGTTCTCCACGCTGTTTAACTATTTCTATCAGCCGCAGTTCCTGTTTTTTTATTCTCTGTTTACTCGTTACGCAATCGAATGCAAACATCTGATCCATCTCGTCTTTTGTCAGCTTATGGCGAAATCCATCACTGCATAGTAGTAGTACATCGTCATTATGCAGAGTACCTTCAAAGAAATCCGGCACCATTTTTTTGTTAGATCCTATACACTGAAGAAGAATATTGTTCCTGTTATCGTGCTCTGCATCCACTTCGCTAAGAACACCTCTGTCAATTTCTCTTTGTACAAAACTGTGATCCTTTGTTATCTGTATACACGGATGCAGAGAATACAAACGACTATCACCGACATTTACACATAGATATTTATTCTGCATGCAAAACACAGCAGTGATTGTGGTTCCCATAGAAATTTGAGATGTTGCAGCATAAGAAGAAATCTTACGATGCAATTCCAGCAGTATTGCATTCCACTGTCTGCGAATTATCCCCCATACGTCTTCTACTCCATATAGATTGCTTACTTCTTCTTTGAACCATTTCATAAATGCCAGAACAACCGCTTTACTGGCCAGTTCCCCTTTGGATAGACCACCCATACCGTCACAAACAACAGCCATGGCGCAAGGTATGTCCTGTAGTCTACCTCTCATATAACATAAGGAATCCTGATTTATTTTCTTTCGATTACCAACATCACTAGCTGCTTCTATTAAATACATCATCTCATTCACCTCAACCGTGTAGTTCAAACAGCTCATTGGCAAATCGAATTACATCGCCATCCTGCAGCCTATACTTTTCCTGAGGATTCAGTTTAATATCATTCAGGTAGGTGTGATTTTTAGAATTATTATCAATCAGGAAATATTGGTTGTGTCTTACTTCAATCCATGCATGATTACGCGATATTGCATCATTTCCCGTAATAATAAAATCATTATCACTGTTTTTACCTATCCTTATGCATGGAGTATCCAATGATATCCGCTCCATCGTTTTTTTACGCACCAGATACGCAATCACTTCTTCCTCATAATCTCCCAACAGAGTGGTTTCATTATCATCCTCAAGTACAATTGTTTCACCAAAATCGGCACTTTGAAACTGCAAATTTCCTTGTGTGGAAGGAGCGATAAAATGACCGGAATCCGTTATATTTGTATTACCACTCGGAATAGGAATGGATGCATTCTGATTTGATATGGTTGTATCCATACCAGGTATACGGAAAGACGCAGCTTGTTCCTGTGGCTGTTTCACTGCTTTTTCCTTTTTCTTTTTCTTAGTATGGTCTGCCTTTTTTTCTTTTTTGAATATGTGCGAAAACAAGCCTTTTTTCTTCTCCTGAGTAAATGTATCCTTTGGTGGTACCGCTACAGGTGCTGAAGGCATTTTTACCGGAATATCAACATGATCTGCTACTATGTCTTCCACCGCCTGTTGATTGTGTGGTTTTGACTGCACTGACGGTTTCTCTGGCAGAATAACGGATTCCGCTTTTCGCCTTGGACGTCCCCCATCTTTTTCCAGAGCATCGACTTCCTTTGCAAAGTCAGCTAATGTAAATCTGGAACCTAGTATACGTAATAATTTCGCATAATACGCAATATCCTCTTTTTCATCCACTTGAACATCAAGTATCATATCCCTTAGGAACGTTTGCAAACTCTTTGATTCCCTGAAATTATCAACAGGCAGCACCATGATGCAGCAGTTCTTGTCACTTAGCTGTATGAACATCTTTTCACTATTCAACAGCACCATTTCCGTATCAACCATGAATGCATTCAATTCGCGTATTGTCGAAGCAATATTCGCACAGATATGCAGCAGTTCTTTTTTGGTTATCTCCCTGTCAAAATAATCATGCAGTGGCATCATATTGGTGATATGAAAACGTATAAAGCGTTCGTCATCAATCTGCATGTATGTACATTTGATTACTCCTTCTATCCTGTTATTGGTAATCATTCCGTATACCATACTGTCCAGTGTTTCATCTGGATCTAAATAATACGTCAAAAAACAATTCTCATCTTGCTTTTCTTCAACAAAATGCCCCATATCATCACACTCCTTTCTATACTTGATATCTATACATCTGAATCAAACGATATAATTCTCCATTCTTTACAACAGCTATTCCATTTTCATTAAATGGACGAGCATCGTTAAATTCAGTCATAATCTTTATCGTGCCTTTTTTATCAATGTAGCGATATGTATTTCCTTCTTTTACTGGAGCTAATCCCATATGAAATGAATAAGCATCCTCATATTTACATTCAATCTTTACCTTTCCAGCCGTATCCAAAAAGCCCCATCTGTCACCTTTTTTTACTGCTGCAGGTTCATCTGCTTCAAACAATTTCGCATCTTCAAAGCTTTCTTTTCCAATCCGTTTACCTTCTTTATCCAATAAAATGTATGCACCGTCTTTTTTGGCAAACACATAACCATTCTTTGTACAGAAGCCTTCATCCAATTTAATATCATCATAGATACAATCTGTTATCATTTTTAAATCTTCATTGATCAATCCCCATTTATCCCCTTTTTTCACTGCCGCAATCCCTTCCATAAAATTACCGGTATAGGAAAATTCAAACTTATATTTCTTCAAAGAAAAATCAACATATCCGGCTTTGCCATCCAGTACAGCTGGTGCATAACCTTTTTCACCTAGAGATCCGATATAGGAAAAAGTATCATCGGATGTAGATACCTTATCTCCATCACTATCGATGATAAACCATTTACCGTCGATATCTGCACCTGTTTTACCATTCACATAAATATTGGCTGCACGAAAACGAGGTTCAATTACTTCAGATCCGCTGGAATCAATATAGCCATAAGCCAGTCCGTTATATACAACACTATTTCCACATATCATATTGGAAATACTTTGATAAGCAGCACTTAAAAAGCCATAGGAATACCTACTATTTTCAAATACCTTTTCAATTTTTTCGTTTTCCTTCAAAGTATCCGGTAAGCCGTTATAAACTTCAATTGCAGATCGATGGTCATTGCTCTTCTGATAAAGTTCCATCAGTTTACAATATGCTTCTCCATCTTCAGGAAATAACGATGTCACCGTTTGCAATGCTTCTTCGTAGGCATCCTGATCACCAAGATTTTGATAGCTATTTGCCAGTTCTTTATAATTCTTAATACTTGGTTCATATTCCAGCAATTCTTTATATCCGGTCACTACATTTTTATACAGACGTTTTTCTTCATTCTCAGCAATATAAGCCTTCAGCTGTTTTTCTTTTGAAGTATCCGTTACAGTCTGCTTTACTACATAGACCCAGGTTACAGCCAGTAGCAGGCATAAGATCAAACTAAGCAGTTTTTTCGACATGATAATCCCCTTCCTTTATAAACCAAGCAATATAGGTATGATAATTCCAAACAGAATAAACGGTCCCAGTGGCATCGTATCCTTGCCGCTTTTCTTTTTGGTAATCATGAAAAAAATCCCTGTAAAAGCACTGGTAATCATTGTAAATAGAAAGACGTTAAATATCCCGCGAATACCAAGCAAAAAACCAAGAGCACTTAGGAATTTCACGTCTCCTGCACCAAAGCCTCCTCTACTAAGGAAATTGCAGATAACCATGAAAATGAATGTTATCCCCCCTCCAGCTGCAGAGGATGAGAGAATCAGCCGATAATAAAGAGGATATCGTATCAGAAATAGTATTAAAACACCAGCTGAAAATATCAGAAGCGTAATTACCAGACGATTGGGAATGATTTTCTGACGATAGTCATTGATAGCGCAGGAAATGGTAAAATGAAGTGCTATCTGCCATTGTATTGCTTCTTCCCATGAAATCCCATATAGTAACGTTATCACCAGATAGGCTGCTAAACCTAAGGAGAAAGAAATCAGCATATCCTTTTGATTTTGTTTTACCGTTTCTCTGATTACATCAAAGCTTAGATTTTTTATCCCAGTTACACTTACAAGCAGTGCCGCAAGACAGAGTATGCCTGTAGCTATTGAATATATCACCATCATTTATCACCACCCAACCATGCTCTTGTTCTTGCGGTATGCTCCATTTTGATCTCTTTACTGAAGGGTCCAAGCCCTTCCAGTTGAAGCATGTATGACACATGAATAACGATATCATCACTCGCTGTTCCATCCGCTGCATCATAGAAGAGAGTGGATTCTCCAAAATTCAATCCGTTTAAGCCATTTTTTACACCAAGCTTTTCTAACTGAGAATTTGCACTGGCATAGTCTTTTCCAAATTGCGGAACAATGCATGAGCGGGCAATAGGTGCAGCTAATGCCTGTGCTTTTACTGCATTTAGCCCTTCCTTTGCACAATAAGCAAACATCTCTGAAAGAAACTTTCCAGGATCATCAATCTGTGATTGAATAAGATTACTTAAATCTTCCACATTTTTACTTCCCTGATCTACAGCATCGAACATCTGATCCAATTGCCCTTCCTGAAACCCGCTTGAAAAATCATCAATACTTCCTTTTATTCCAGAAATATTTTGATTGATGGAGGCAAATGCTTCTGTAGCCGCAGATGCATTTTCATAAACGCCTTCCTCTTTTTGTTTTAAGCCGGTTAGCTCATAAAAGTAAGCATATTCTGCAATTTGCTTCGCAGCTGTATCCATGGCATATGAAATCTTTTGTTGAATGATGCAAAAGCTGATAATAGAGTAAATTGCTGCAAATAAGAAGACAAACACTGTTAATGAAATACTGGCTTCTATTGTTACAGAACCTTGCTCTTTCTTACGCATATGTTTGCCTCCTTTTATTTTTTATTCCTCTTCTATATCTCTAAATGTTTCTATACTCTTATCGGTATAATCTGCGACGAGATCAATCTGATCCTGTTCTTCTGTACGGTCTACTCCTGCGATATACAATGGTTTACCGTCACGCAACATACTGTAGATAATCAGATGCACTTTATCATCCTTGTAGCCTTTTCCTTCTCCGGCTTCAATATAAGCTTCACTGCGAATCCATTCCCGACCGTTTACTGTTTTATTTTCTTGCTTTGTGACAACTAGATTTCCTGCCCCTGTCGCATTTGAATAGTCAAGTGCCATATCAATGATTTGCTTCTCCATTTTTGGTACTACATCATCCGCATTCTTAAAATCTTCAATTGTATAACCATATTGTTCTTCTGCAAAGTCCATAAAATAATCATACAACATAAAGCAATGCTCTTTTATCGGTGCTGAATATCCAACTAGCCAAGGACGAGCGCCACCACGAGGTACACTAATTGAATAATCCCCCATATTTGGCATACTTAAGGTCTTCGATAATTCTTCAAATTTTTTGATCTCAGAAATATTGCTTCCTGTTTCTTCCGTTTTTGTAGCTGTATCTTCATTCTTTTCTCCCTTTGTATCGTCCTTATCAGAGGAGCATCCGCTTACAAATAATCCTGTAATTAAAAATCCCATCAATAACTTTTTTATTTTCATAATCTTTTCCCTCTCTATGAATAGCCCAATATAGTTTTAAATGAAAAATCAAACTTCTCTTTCTTTCTATCTGTTTTATCTTTAAACCAGTCTGTACCTATGAATATAGTCTTCATTCCTAGATCCGTATTCAATTCTGTATACGTATACGCATTTTTCATTTTGAAATCAGAGTTTGATTTTAATTTTGTAATTGCACTGTTTTCATTAGTATTTCTTAAATTTATTTGAATAATATCTGCCATTCGTTTCATAACCAGAGATTCATCCGCATTCAGTTTTCCGAAATAAAATACTTGTAGATAATCGGAATACCCCATTCTCAATGCATTTTTAAACGTACTATTTTTTGATGAACCATCACCACTTAGCTTTATTTCACCACTACTTTTTGGAAATAATTTATCGAAGCTCTTATCAGTAAGTTCAATTACAGATTCTCTAACACCCTCAGTTCCTGTATGAATTTTATCACCTACTTTTGATTTGATTGAGTTTCGTAATGATTCTACTTCATTACTAACTATTCCTTTAATATTGCTTGAAATATTCTTTGTGATTTTTTCAATATTATTATTTACTATACTTGTTATTTTATCTTTTAGAATATGGCTTATATTATCAGGTGTTCCTTTTTCAATTTCTTTTAATATTTCACTTTTAATTTGCTCTTTATAAGACCCAATAAGCCCAGATAAACCATCAATTGTAGACAATGCATCATATTCTCCAATAGATTTCTGTAAATCTGATGCCATTTCATCTAAATTTACAATAATTATTGATTTCAAGATATTCTTATCCACGCTTTGCATTAAAGAATTCTCTATTACGGCAACTGAACGTACTCGAAGACTTTCAATCAAAGAACTAGACTGTTCTTCAAGTTTCTTTCTCATGCCCTTACTTATATCCTCTACATATTCTTCAGTATAAACAATTACATCATCCATTGTATTATCAATAATTTTATTTACTTCTCCAGTTAATGCATATTCTGCTTTATTTGTCATTTCACTTACTGCATCATCTGCATATTCATTTAATTTATCTTTTAATGCACTAAGAGCCACTGCGCCATTTGGACTACAAATAAATGTATCTTTACTTTTGAAAATTTCTATCTTCTCACCATTTTCCATACGCATAATGTCAATTGAAGACTCTGCACATGCCAATGAAACATCTAATATTACCTGCGTGATAATAGGTGGAATGATGAAACTTAATCCAGCTGCAATGCTGCTTGTGACTGAATTTATACTACTGTCTGTCAAAGCAAAAACAGTATTGATAACCAAACGAATAATAAATATATTACCTTTTGCGGCATTTACATTTTTTTGAACGCTGTTATTTCCATATAATATATATTCAATTTCTCCACCATACATGACGTTGGTATCCGCATTGATTGGCACTCCGGAAAAAGTTTGTGGTTTTTTATCATTTTTCTTTAATTCTTTTTCTTGTGTATAATAGGAAAAGTTATTCATTCCATAATTAATAACATATAAATCATCCCTCATACCGACAAGACCATCCTGCGGGTCTGCAAGAAAATCACCCAAACTGTCAAAGATGCCAGTGAAACCACCGAAAAAGTTTTTAAATTCCGTATCTAAAGTTGATAAAGAGCCTCCATCCTGCGCATTACCGAATCCAGATGGTAAATCTGCAGTGTCCGTAATTTGTTTATCTGTAACCTTGGTATCTGTGACCTTATCTTTCATAGAATTTGCAGTGTTGATTAGCTCATTTTTATCTGATTTATCACTGTCTTTTTCTTTAGATTCATTTCCATATGTACTTTTCAGGTACTTGTAAAAATCTCCTTTAGGTTTTTTCAATTCCTCGTTTGGAAATGATAAAATACGTACAGTATCCGCTTCACTTTTGCCATAGGACTTCTGCGTTTTGAATATATCAGTTATACCATCGACAATCTTTTTATCCGCATAATAACTTTTATTCAGTGCCTCTGAAATTTTATCTGCGCTCTCCTGAAATTGATTAAACTGTTTTTCTAGCTCTTCTACCTTTTTTTTGTCAAAACTGCTTTTGTTACTAAGATGCACCTGTTTCATATTGGCAGAAAATTCATCTTCGCCACTCTTTGCATTATAGCTTCCAATCGACGTTTCAAATTGTCCATTTGCCTTATTCACATTATCAGAACTCTTTATTACAGCCTGACCTTTTTTTACGGCTTTATCAATTTTCTTTTTTAAGTCTGCAATTTGATTGTTACGTTCTTTAAACCATACTGTTGCATCATCGTTTTTCTTCTGTACTTTGTCTGTTAAATCAGAATAAGCAAGCTTTGGAGCACTCATCATAGCAATGAACTTTTTATTTAAAGCATTCTCACGAAGATCTGTTTTTGTCAGCTCCTGTATCTTAGATTTCTTATCAGGATACGTTTTAACCATTTCCTGATAAAGCGAACAAATCATACGGAAGTCATCAAGATACTCCAGGTATTTATAGGAATTGTTACCTTGTAATACTGAAACAGCATTTTGTAAAACAGTGATATCGTTATCCGTTAATTCGCCATCCTTGCTCCAGGTTAAAGACACCAGATGTAAACTGTTCACATGCTCTTTATATTCCTGTACAGCATCTGTTAAATACGTTTCTGCATCCTCATATTTCACATCGCGCAAATTCTTATCTTCTGTAAGCTGCTTATAGGCACTCAGATAACTGGTATCTTTAGATAAATCAAACACATTCAGCTTACTTACATCATAAGAAGACTTAAAGTAAAACTTTTTCCAATATGTTTCATTTGCTGTTTCGAGCTTACCAGCCTGTTGCAATATGCGATACGCCTTTTTATACTGTGCTTTGTAGAAATCAAAGGTTGCCTTCCACTGCTTTGTATCGCATTTTTCTACAGCATCTTCATACTCCTTGATTGCATCCCAATACTCTTCACATGCTTCCGCAAAGTCAATACTGGCATCATCTACATCTAACTTCTTTGTTAGTACATCAGACTGAGGCTTTATTTTCTTTAATGAGGAAAAACAATCCAGTAAGCTCAAACCTGCATTAATAGGTGCTCGGTATTTCATATATTCAACAATCTGTTGTTTTAGCATATCAGGGTTCGCAAGAGAACTTCCTTCCATTCCGTTTACTGTAAACGTTTGACTTCCACTCTCAGATGTTGTTTTATAAAGCTTCAAAAAATCCATACCTTCTTTATGATTCCACCCAAGGTTATCATCAAAGTAATCTGCATAGATTTTATTTCGATTCTGCTCATCCTTCTGTGATACAGCATACAGTCCATAAACTTCCTTTAATGCTGTGTCATAATTCGCAAGATAAGAACGTAATGTTAAATCAGCTGCACTGGAAACTGCTGCTTTTGATAACTGATACCTTCCAACATCGACAAATACACCAGCAACGATCAACATAGGAACAAGTAGAATCGTTAGAAAGATGGTAACGGATCCATGGTCTTTCTTCATTTCATTCACCTGCCCTTCCTATTCAAATATAGAAATAATATCCGTGATTTTTTTGAATAATGTATCAACCTGCTCTTTGATATCCTTGCCACTCCAGGCTCTTACGATATCGTCTGCGAAATCAATATTACGGATAAATTCAGAAGGATTATCTCCTGTTGCAGTTACTTCATAAGAAATCTGACCAACAGGAGGTAATCCTACCATCTCAGCAAAATTAGAAAGATTATAATCCTTCGTTATTGATATTTTCATTTGTTTAGAAATAAAACTGTTTTGCAGTTTTACATCTATTTTTGTATCTGGCTTAAAGAACATAGAATTGGCATTAACCATGGCTCTCACCCTTTGTTCCGCTTCATCGAACCCATCGTTATTCTTAAATAAATAGCGATATGGTTTACTGGAACTATCCTTGTAATTACCAAAATTTACCTGTCCTACCTCCAGATAATCAGAAGCATCACTTGTATCAAGTCCTGCTATCTCTGCAAAGTGAGGATCCGCAAGCAATTTTGCACCAATAATGGCACCTCGCTGCGCTGCAGACACCACAACACTTCTTTCATATTGTAGAAATCCCATAAAAATCAGTAAACAGCAAACGATGAATACAATGGGAAATACAATGGTGTATTCGATGAGTGAGGCAGATCCTCTTTCTTCCTGCAGGAACTTATACATATGATGACCTCCTTTAACATTACAATTAGTTGATACCACCTTCTGCTTTACCGTTATCAACTAAGCTATCCCAAATTGATCCAAAAAAGTCTTTAATCTTGCCACTAAACATTACACCCAATACAATTACCACACCAATAATCAATACCATCGCTATGATTTCACCGCTTCCTTTCTCAGAGTGTAACCATGAATTGATACTGTCTCTTGTTCTCTTTGCAACGAGTTTGCCGTATAACAATGATGTGTTAAGTTTGTTCATTTTCTTTTCCTCCTTCATGTTCTATATCTAACCCCTTGTTAAAAAGAGAAGTTAGCAAATATTGGTACGATTACCATAATCAGAATACCTACAAACATAATTCCGATTGGTATCAGCATCTTACTGGATGCGGTTTCTCCCTGTTGCCTGACATATTCCTTTTTCTCTGTCCATGCAATTTGAGATTGTTCCTTTAGATATGCCACTAGATCTTTATTACCTTTGGAAACATTTTGTTCCACTGTGGATATGAACTTACGAACCTTAGCACTTTGGCATCGCTGTGAAAAATCCATATAGGCATCAACCTCACTCATCCCATTGTTCATATCTTCAACTGCATGCTGCATTTCTTTATATAGTGTTGTTTCTCCGGTTTGCGCCACCTGTGCCCATGCTTCACGTAAGACCATTCCAGCATTCACTAGCAGCGTGATTTTCGATATGATGGACGGAAGATCTCTGCTTATCTCCATTTCTCTTTTTTTCATGACATCACTGATCTGCATTTGAAAGTAGTAAAAAGCTAGAAATTCCAATAAGAAAAACAGCACAATCACAACCGGGCTTTGCAACAATCCATATAATACAAGACTTACAGGGATAACCAGCATTGCAGTTCCTACTTTACCGGATAAATTTACACGCAGATAAAAATCTGCATACTTTCTTCCTAATACAATAGCAATATCCCTTTTCATTTTCTTCGCGTGATTACTGTCAAAATTGAAATGTAAACGTTCCAATATTCCATAGCCTACAGGATAGACACATTTCAATGGATGCTCCTGATTACTCAATCCTTCAAATATATAACCATATGTTTTTGTACATCTGTTAAGCTGTAAAATGTACAGGAAGGTAGCGATTGTTGCCACTGCCATAACCACCATAACTGAATTTATCATACTGTCACCTCACAGTTTTATATCCATCAGTTTTCTACCAACCATATAAGCGATGATAAAAATAACAACTGCACTACCTGTCGCAACACGACCAATGATTGTGGAATGCCCGGTAACGTCACCGCCCATCATATTTAATACGAGTGAGAAGATTACCGGCATACACATCATGATGTTTAGTTCATTTTTAGATGCGGCAATCATCGTTTTCACTTCCATTTCGATTGTGATTTTATCATTTAATATCTCATATGTATTTTTAATAATTTCTTTCATATTACCGCCTTTTCGATAACTTGTTTCAAACGTATTGGCAAAGCTGATAATATCTTCATTGCCGCTTCTGTATCCAAAATCCATTAGCATGGTTTCAATATTGATATTGTTATTAAAGCCAATCATGATATTTTGCAGTTCTTTTACAATATAAGCGTTTTCATCATATTGATTCTGCATGGAAAGATAAGCAGATTTAATGGAATCCGGTACATTGACACCTGCGCTAATAGATGCCGCAAGATTTTCAAGCATATCCTTAAATTGCCGCGACAATTCTATGCTTCGTTTTTCTTTTTGATGATTGCGATAAACCGGTATCATCAATATACCTGCCAAACATCCTGTAAAAATATCCATAAGAATACTGCCAAAAAAGATATGTCCGCATACAACACCAACAAGTAAACCTATGACCAATACTCCTGTTTTCTCTACTTTGGATAACTGATAGACTCGATAATCAACTGCATCAGAAAACAGAAATGTTTCAGCAGCTTCATTCAACTCTTTTGTTTTTTTTCTAAATAGAAGTTTCATAACGCCCTCCTAAATCTCCTGGTGGAAGCCTGCAAGACGAAGCTTTTCTGTATATTTCATTTCATTTTCAGTCCGTTTTAGTGAACCGCTTACTTTATGCATGGAGGTCGTTTCATCCTCTTCAAATACAAAAAGGGGATTCAATTTTATTACACCATCCACATAACCGAGTACTTCACTAATCTCCATGACTTTACGGGAATGATCACGCAGTCTGGAAAGATGAATTACAATATCCAAGGCACTTGCGATTTGTTGACGCACAGCAGCTAATGGCAGACCGCTTGCCCCCTGTAAGACCATTGTTTCAAGACGTGACATCATATCTCTTGATGAATTCGCATGTCCTGTGGAGAGGGAACCATCATGCCCGGTGTTCATTGCCTGTAGCATATCAAGAGCTTCCTCGCCACGCACTTCTCCAACGATAATACGCTCAGGTCGCATTCGCAGACTTGCCTTGATTAAATTACGTATACTTATTTCACCTTCACCGGCAGTATTTTTGTTTCTTGCTTCCAGCGAAACCAGATTATCTATATTAACAATCTGTAGCTCCGCTGAATCTTCTATTGTAATAATACGTTCTGAAGATGGTATAAAATTCGACAGCGCATTTAAAAACGTTGTTTTACCTGACCCTGTACCACCACATATAAAAATATTGTATTTCGCTTCAACCAATATACGTAAAACCTCAGCGACCTTTTTATTTAATGAACCATATTTTAATAGCTGTTCCATTGTCATTGGTGTTTTTGAGAATTTACGTATGGTGATGACTGGTCCAATTAGTGATATAGGAGGAAGTACTACATTGACACGGGATCCATCTTCCAATCTAGCATCCTGTATCGGTTGAGCCTGATTTACCTCACGTCCAACACTTCCTACAATCCTCTGAATGATATCCTCAAGCTTTCGATCATTTTCAAATTTCTTATCCAGCTGCTCAAGTTTTCCATTCCGCTCTATGAAAATATGATCAGGACCGTTTACCATAACCTCAGTGATAGAATCATCTTTTAGGATTCCATCTAAAATTCCAAGTCCACGAATGGAGCTGAACAATTCTTCGACTACAGATACCCGCTGTTCTATTGAAATCCAAACACCCTGAAGTTCATTAAAAACAATATCCTCAATTGCACTATAGAGCTCTTCATCCTTTAATTTATTAATATCCAGATTCATACTGATTTGATTCTTACACCGCTGAATCAGTTGTGTTATTTCATCCTTTTTCATATTCTTCAACACACTCTCTAAATATAGAATCCATTATTTTTTCTTTACTCAGCATATGAATTACAGTTGTAAAATCTTCGTGTGATATAGGTGGTTGTCCACCAGTTTCTTTGATGCCAAGTTCTACAGTTTTACAATTTTTAGTTGAAAAGCGGTTATAAATCATCCACATTTTTGTATGTAACGGATAGTTAACCTGTTCCTCCAAAACATTTATAAATTGTATAAATCCTTTCAACTTTGCATTACCTGAAGCACTTCCGTCATTAGGAAGAATAATAGAATTTGCTTCTTTCAATATTCCCAGAAAATATGGTTTATCTGTTAAATCAACATCAAGTATCAGATATTTGCATTTACTGACGTCTCGAATCGTCTTCAGCAATACAGCAATATTTTCAGCTGAACACTCCATAAGATCCATAGGATGTGAAGGTGCATCAATATACTTAATTTGTGATATATCAGTTCTTAATAGGCTTTCCGTTTTCAAAACTAAATTTCCCTTATTGCTTTTTACTGTATAAAGCAAGTCGGAAAAGCCTCCATTTTTATCAGATTTAAAATATGTATCCTGACTATTAAATTTTTCGAGATTCAAATAGCACACAGAATTTCCCTTAGATACAAGAAAAGCAGAAAATGCAATCGAAAGAGATGTTGCGCCTGCTGCATTACCGCAACTCACAAAAGCTATCTGCTTACAGCCAGTATTTTGATTAACACTAATACTTATATCTTCTTCCACACTTTCTGAATATCTTTGCACGATCCATTGATAAATGTCTTCAACTTTCTGATATTTACATAATGCAGGAATTTCCCTTATAGATGATATTGACGGATCTTCCACAAGGAATCCTACAGCAATGGTTTCCGGCAGATTATCCACATCTAATTCAAACTTATCACTAATTAAAAATACATTTACATCATAATCTACTAAAAAAGCCTGGGCTTTTTCCTGCTCTGAAAAAACAGATAACTCAATTCTGTCACCATAATCTAGTGAAAAATAATCAATAAGTCTTTTCAGATACCTTTTATCCTCATCTAAAATTACTGTTTTTATTTTCATTTCCTCATCCCCTGTAAATTCTGTTTCTCCTTTTCAGCTTCCATTACGTCATCGTTTAGAAATAAATCGTCAAGTGTACATTCTAAAATCGCCACCAATTCGATACATTTCCTCATCCGTGGCTGCGTAACTCCACGTTCCCACATACTGACTGCAGTTTGATCAACCTTCAGCATAATAGCCAACTGAGCCTGCGTTAATCCCCTTTTCTTCCTAAGTTCACGCAGCATCATACCTATCGCCCTCCCACATACATAAGTATAACTTATATTATACTGCTATTATATATTCATTTAACTTCTATTTCAATATTAAAAAGGTTACATATGTGATATTAATATGATATTTTACATTTATAATTGTCTTTTATGAGATAAACTCCTATAATGAATATAGTATAAACAGCATTTATGGAGAAAGACTAACATTGGAGGTTTAGCCTATGGAAAACAGAATACGACAAGTCCGAAAAGCCAAGAAGTTGACACAAGAGGACATTGCCAAAAAACTAAACATAAATCAAACCGCCATCAGTCAATGGGAGCGCGGTTTCACTGTGCCTGGAAAAGACAATTTAATCCTTTTGTGTGAAATACTTGAAACAAGTTCAGACTACCTTTTGGGAATCAGTGATGATCCTGTACTAAGAAATACTGAGAGTAAGGCTGTCATAAATACGATAGATTCCATTATGAAAAGTATTGAAACAGCTTGTTCCAATACGACAGCAGAGTGTCAGAGCATGACACTGGAAATTTTAAATGAACTACTTCACCTTTTACATATAAGAGATGTTCGGCAAAAGACTGCTTCTTTACAGTACCTTGTATCAATCCTATCATCCTCTACACAGTTTATTGATACATGCATTGCATCATCAATAGCAAAGAATTTGGAAACAGGGAGGATTATGAAAAATAAAAGCCTTACCCTTTCACATTTAGAATTATCTTTAAATAGTTTATCCGAAACACTACTAAAAAATGAAGATTAGAAGTATATATTCCACATTTAAAAGCAAAAAAAACCTCATATGAAATTATGAGATTTTTTTTATATTTCCTTTTTATCTAGAACAATCCTTCGATATGCCCCTTTTCATCGATATCCATGTTATTTGCCGCAGGCACCTTTGGAAGCCCTGGCATCGTCAGTATCTTACCCGTTAATGCAACCAGGAACCCCGCCCCAAGACTCGGACGCAGCTCACGAACTGTAATCGTAAAATCCTTCGGAGCCCCATATACCTTTGCATCATCGGACAGTGACATCTGTGTTTTAGCCATACAGATCGGCATCTTATCCCAGCCAAGGGAAGTATACAGCGCAATTTGTTCCTTCGCCTCTTCTGTGAATGCTACTTCTTTTGCGCCATACACCTTGGTCGCAATTGCTGTAATCTTTTCCTCGATGCTCTGTTCCACAGCATACAGCGGAGCATAGCTGTTTTCCTCTGCACAAAGCTCCACCAGCTGGTTAGCAAGATCAAGCGCACCTTCTCCGCCCTTTGCCCATACCTGAGAAAGGCTCATTGGATGACAATGTTCTTTGCACCAGCCCTGCAGTGCTTCCACCTCTGCAGGAGTATCGCTCGCAAATTCATTAATTGCTACAATATAAGGCAGTCCGAACTGCTTCACGGTATCAATATGCTTTGCAAGATTTTCGCATCCTGCCAGCATCGCCTCTACATTTTCATCCTTTAAATCCTCATACGCTACATTGCCATGCTGCTTCAAGGCACGAATTGTTGCGACAATTACCACAGCATTTGGCTTCAAGCCGCCGAAACGACACTTGATATCCAGAAATTTCTCAGCTCCAAGATCCGCACCAAAGCCTGCCTCTGTAACAGTATAATCCGCAAGCTTCAGACATGTTCTTGTCGCAAGAATGGAATTACAGCCATGCGCGATATTGGCAAACGGACCGCCGTGAATCAGTACAGGATTATGTTCCAGTGTCTGTACCATATTCGGCTTGATTGCATCCTTCATAACCATTGCCAGAGCCCCCTCGATACCAAGGTCCTTTACATAGATCGGCTCCTTCTTTGAATTAAATGCTACCAGCATATTGCCAAGGCGTTCCTTTAAATCCATTAAAGATGTGGACAGACAAAGAACCGCCATTACCTCACTGGCCACCGTGATATTGAAGCCATCCACACGTTCCACACCATTCGCCTTTGGTCCCTGTCCAATCGTAATGTGACGCAGCGTACGATCATTCATATCCAGGCAGCGTTTCCATGTGATGTTCTCTATATCGATATCCAGCTCATTTCCCTGATGAATATGATTATCCAGACATGCGGAAATCAAATTGTTTGCTGTTGTAATCGCATGCATATCCCCGGTGAAATGCAGGTTGATATCCTCCATTGGTACAACCTGAGCGTAACCGCCGCCGGCAGCGCCTCCCTTCAGACCGAATACCGGTCCCAGACTTGGCTCACGAAGTGCGATCATCGTCTTTTTCCCCAGCCGGTTCAATGCATCCCCCAAACCGACAGTCGTTGTGGATTTTCCTTCCCCGGCCTTTGTCGGATTGATTGCGGTCACCAGAATCAGCTTACCGTCTTCCTTGTCTTCATTTCTGTGCAGCAAATCGAGAGACACCTTTGCCTTATAATTTCCATAGTATTCCAGATCCTCTTCTCCTACACCGATTTTTGCCGCAATATCACGGATATGCTCCATTTTACATTCCTGTGCAATTTCTAAGTCTGTTTTAAACATAGCTTCCTCCTTGTAAATTTCTCTTATCCTTATTCAGTAAGCTTCATCAAGCCCCACAGATCATTCTGCTTCGCAAATACAACCCTCTTACTTGGTGCTGTGATACTTTCGATGCCTTCATACAAATATTCTTTCCGGTCCTTCGTATATAGTCCAATATACGGCTTTTTCTCTACCTTCACATAGGTATCATTCAAAACATCTGCCGCAGCATACGCAAAATCGCTTATCAGCTTCCCTGTTTTATCCATGATAGCCCATTTTCCATCCTTTTTTACAGCATTTAAAGCTTCCAATGCCATATGGGGACGATAAACACGCTCCTTCATATGTACAGCTTCATATACGGTTTCCGAATGCAGCTTTCCCTTTGTGACAAGTACAAAGCCTTCCTCAGTTCTACTATCCTCTCCGTCTTCCTCACCTGTTATTTTCAGATTAACCGGCAGGAAGAAGGCATCTGCCTTTATATCAGCACAGATCGTTTCCAAATCCGTTTTTTCCTCTACATATGCGGATGTATTCATATCATAGCGAATAGCATAAACATTTTCACCTTGATCATCAACATAGTAGCTGGTCTGCGGCCCAATAATTCCTGTCCAGCAGCCCTGATCATAGCCCTCAACATGGAGCAGCTGTGAGAGATATTTCAAATCTCCATCACCGCCTTCCATGACACCATAAGCATCATCCATGAAGCAGGCCTGAAACTTATACTTCATAGCAAGCAGAAGATCGCCCTTAGCATTTATGAAGCCTTCTTTGTTTCCATCATTTACAAGAAAGCCCTTGTCGTACAAAGCGATTGGGTCCGTTTCATATGTAGCAAACGGTTCTTTCACCCAGCTAATCTTCTGTATCTCCCCCTCAGATTCCTGCTCTGCTTCCTTCTTTGGCATCTCCTTTGATGTGCATCCAAGAAGTGCCATGCCTATGCACACAGATGCAAAAAGCGGCTTCCAGTTTCCCATAGCTACATATCTTTCTTTCCGATATCATTTCTGTAAAAGAGCTTATCACAGTGAATTCTATGTACATCCGCATATGCTTTCTCATATGCTTCCTCCAGTGTATCCGCTGCAGCACACACGCACAGAACACGACCGCCGTCCGTCACCAGACTGCCGTCCTTTTCTGCCGTTCCCATGTGAAATACCATCGAATTCACATTCTCAAGGTTTTCAATGACAGCGCCCTTTGTACTGGAAGCAGGATATCCCTCACTGGCCATAACAACACCAAGCGTAACCCTGTCGTCCCATTCCAGCTCTGTCTTGGAATGATTCATGATATTCTCAATCACATCACAGAAATCCGTTTTCAGCCTTGGCAGAATAACCTCTGCCTCCGGATCACCAAAGCGTGCATTGAATTCAATCGTTTTGATACCGTGCTTTGTCAGCATCAGTCCGCCATACAGGAATCCGGTGAATGGATGCCCTTCCTTCACCATTGCCTTTGCCATCGGTATCATAACAGAATTCATCGTTTCCTCTATAATGTCCGGTGTTATCTTCTTAACAGGAGAGTAGACGCCCATACCACCGGTATTTGGCCCTTTATCTCCATCATACGCCGCCTTATGATCCTGTGCAATTTCCATTGGAAGCACCAGCTCATCGCATACAAAGCAGATCAGTGAGAATTCAAAGCCCTCCAGGCATTCCTCAATGACAACACGGTTACCCGGTATACTGAACGCGATTTCGATTGCATCCAGTGCTTCCTTTAATTCATAGGCAACCGTAACACCCTTTCCTGCCTTCAAGCCGTCTTCCTTTATCACGATGGGCACACCCTGATGCTCCACATAGCCAATCGCATCCGCTTTATTGTCAAAGGTCTGGTAGCTTGCGGTCGGTATGCCATACTTCGCCATAATTTTCTTCGCAAAGTCCTTGCTGGACTCCACCTGTGCCGCATCCTTTGTCGGCCCGAAAATCTTTAGTCCCTCTGCCTGAAACGCATCCACGATACCCAGTGACAGCGTTGCCTCCGGTCCGACAATCGTTAAATCTATTTCCTGTTCCTTTGCAAATGCGGTTAAGCCCTTTACATCACTGTCCGCAATATTGACACACTCAGCAAGCTCTGCCATTCCGGGATTTCCCGGAGCTGCATAAATCTTCTTTACCCGGCCGCTTCTGCTGACCGCATGTACCAGTGCATGCTCTCTTCCGCCTTTACCGATTACCAATACTTTCATCAAACAATCGCTCCTTCCGAAACATAAAAAGCATGAAAAGTCACAGTAAACCTTCCATGCATTGAGCCAAAAAGTTTACTTGTAGTTCGCCAATTTACGGTTGGCGAGTAGAGACGAATCATCCAATCATGTTTCTATACAAGTAATATTTCCACTCTTATTTTACTTTATTTCGTACAACATTACAATTCCATTTCAGGAAAGTTTCAGGATTCAAATATCACATTTAACTGCATTCCGAACTCTTTATGAATTGGCAGCACCTGTTCTCCATAATATATTTCCTCCTTACCAGCCTTTTCAAATGTATATTTTAGACTGGTATAAATATAGTCATATTCAGAAAATGGCTTATAACGGATATTGATCTGATAGTTTTTCTGATCCTCGCTTATATTCACAGACTCCAGCTGTAAATCACGATTTACAGCTTCTACCTTCTTCAGCTTTCCATATGCTTGTTTATGAATCCGTATATTTATGCACCGCTCATCCTGTGCACTGCCTGATATTTCTGACTCCTGCAATGCATTTCCTTTCTCAAATCGTATATCATATCGTCCGATATCTGCTGCCTTCTCTTTGCCGTTCTCTGTATACCTCAGTGTATGAAATTGTACCCGACTCCCTGTTTTCAAAGGAACATATGCCGTTAATGTTACATCGGTGGAAAACCATACCGCAGGGTCAAGAGGCTGTATTACTTTGAAATCTTCCAGCTTTGGATTATCAACTGCTTTTGTGGAAGAATCCTTCCTTTCAAAGAAAACACTTTCGACTGCATACTCTGTTGTTTTGATATACTCCACACTATTGCGCTGAAATGCTATTGTAGAGAATACTGGTTGTATATTGTACCAGAGAAGAAACAGGACAACTATGATGACAGACAGAAGCAAAACCACTTTCTTATTTATTTTCACTGTGGATTCCTCCGTTTTCTACCGTGAAGCGAATTTCCTCATGCACAGGATTTCTATTTTTCCCTTCTGTGACATTGCGCAGATCCAGCTTTAATTCAGAAGCATCACAGGATTCCTGCATAGTTCCGCGAACCATGACAGATAGGTTTTTATCTTTGGGATTCATTATAATATTCGTTGCATATTTACCACCGAAAATATCCTGCAGCTCTACATAGTAATACTCCTTAACATCTGTAGTGGTACGTTCATAACTGATGATATAAACATACTCCTTTTTATTTTTAATTACATACTGCATCCGGATTCCGGACTTCAGCTCCTGCTCATGGTAAGAGACAGACTCCCTGCTTTTTAACTCCTCCATTTGCTGTATTTCTTCCTTGATTGTCTCTTCATTTGCATTTAAATTCAGATAACTGTCCATGGTGTAACAACTTTTTACTTTCGCTTCCTTTTGCTGTGTGTTCATAGCAAATAAAACCAGAATAAGCGCTCCTGATAATACTGCATAGATGGATAAAACGGATGCAGGGGCAGGGAGGTTTCTCGCAGTTTTTCCAAGCAGAGCAGCATTCAGATTTTTATCATAGCGATATCGATATATAACATAAAGGAGAGCTCCGCCAAGAACTGATAGAAGCAAAACCCATGGCCATTGCGTATAGGAGGCTGTAACTTTCTGTGCAAACGTATCCATCTGCGTACCTGTCACACTGCAAGGCGCTGAAAGCCTCTGCCCGCCGTTGGATTTCCATTTCTATAAAGCTCAACTACACCTCGTCCATACCGCTGTATCCTTCTGCCGTTTTTTTCAAAGGTATAGCAGAAATTTGTAGCTGTCATATCATATTCCTTTGGCAGCTCATAGCGAAGAATAACTCTTGTGTCTGTATCAAAATCGCCATATTTATTTCTCTGAATTTCAATCTTTACCGGAACATCCGGATTAACAGCCTCAACGTGAATAAGTCTTCCTGTCTCCTTTGTATATACGTCGATGTATAGCTCTTTTTCTTCTGAATCCCAGTTCTTTGAAATGGAGGCTTCTTCTATTCCTATACCGTTTTTTTCTATTTCATATATACCAATATCCGCTGTTTTCTCCTCCTGATCCTTTTGATAGGTGATTTTGGAAAAGCTTACCTTCATTCCTTTAAACATGGGAAGCTGAATTCCATACGCATAGAAATCCTCATCCTCCATAGGAGTTTCTTCATCGATCACATAACGAGGATCAACTACAGTATCCGCCTTGTAATCTGCAATTCCCGTTACTCTGACACCATCACCGCCTTCTTTTTTAAACCGGACGATAAGACTTTCCTCCATATCTTCTCCCGGGAAATGAAATCGATTGCTTGCTTTCAGAAATGTTGCTTCCTTCTGTACCGGAGCACATCCTCCTATACAGCAGAGAATAAGCAGCCCTGTAATTCCTGCGATTCTTTTCATCGATGGATACCTCCCTTTTCAATCGTATAGCTGTCATAATAATCGACACGCTTCTTATTTTTCCCCCGGGTATAATTATATATGTGAATGCTGCGCTTCTGTGCTGCACACGAAACCTTGATCGTTCCTGTGGTCATGGATATGATTTTCCGCGAATCCGCCTTGATTTCCCCACTTGTCCAGCCACTATCCGTACGATTACGGATAATAATCTGTTCATCCTTTTGCGGTGCTCGAAGCAGATCATACATAACGACATATACATATTCCTTCCGATTATTTACAGCATAGGTAACGGTTACATGCTTATTGGGCTTTTCCTTCTGCATACTGAGAGAGGTACTATCCTTCCTCAGCGCAGCCAGCTGTTTCTGCACTAGCTCTTCGTCCACACCAGCATACTGCAGCGTATCATACATATCACATGTCGTTTCATCTTGCTTTGATTCACGCAGATAATAATAGCCCATATACCAGGATAGCGTCAGGATTGAGAGAATCCCCCAAATGCATACCACTGTCCGGACTGTTAATAAATGAATCTGCTTTTCCGGTGCTTTCAAATGTTGATTGACCCGCAGCTCATAGTAATGCTTATAAAGGACATAAATCACCAGACCTGCCACTAAAAGAAGCATGATAAGCAGAAGCAAACCGGCGGATGATTGTCTGTCAAACAAAGTCTGTAGCATACGCATCCCTCCTTAAAATCCCATTTCTTCCTTGAACCGGTAATAATAGCTTCTGGATACCTCAATTTGATCCTCGTTTGTGAGGATAAGCGTAAATTTTGAATTCAGACTGCTGCGGATTCGCCGTATATCCTTTTTATTTACAATAAAAGCCTTATGAACTCTCAGAAACCCCCTTTCATACAGATTGGCCTCCAGCTGATACATCGTTTCTTTAACGCGGTATCTGCCATCCATCGTATGTATCCATATTTCCTGGGAAATGCTTTCTATATAGATGATATCTTCAACAGCAAGACGCATGTATTCCTCCCGATCCCTGACAAGCAGATAGCGGTAATCATAATTGGCCTCGTATAGTACATAATCGGCATCCTCACAAACAGTAACCTGCCCCTTTTGAAGATCATCCAACAGCTGTTCTCTCATCTCTTTTCTGCATAATAGCTTAAGTTTCATACTTTCACCCTTTTCACCTATAGTTTATCGGAATTCAAGGGAAACACAAGCGGTATTATACAAGATACAAATATAAGCAGTAACCTGCACAAGAAAAGCAAATATATGTAAAGCATACTTCACATTTTAATCATACGGTGGTATACTAAAGATGTAAAGGAGGCTTCACATTCATGAAGAATAGAATCCGGGAGCTTCGGCAGGAATTACAAATGACACAGGAAGATCTGGCACAGCGGTGCAGAGTCAGCCGGCAGACAATCATTTCGCTGGAGAAGGGCAAATATGATCCTTCCATCCACCTCGCACACCGTATAGCAATAATTTTTCATCATCGTATCGAAGAGGTATTTCTGTTTACAGAAGGAGTGGATGAATTATGAAAGAACAGAATATTATAAGGATGAAATGCATTATGATTCTACTATTTATCATTCTATCCGTCGTGCTGATTGTTGTCGGCTGCTCAGAGGAATATCGCGGTTCCTCCCTGTTCAGCGGCGGTGTCGGCGGTCTTGTCGCCTCCCTGTGCATGCTAAAAACGGTATGGTCTGCCAGAGTATCACAAAAGAATCGTGAGCAGCTAATCATCAGTGAAATAGATGAACGCAATCTCCTAATTAAGAAAAATAGCGGAGCTCAGGCGTTTCACATATCCCTTATCACAACCCTTGCAGCCTCTATCCTTGCTTCCTTATATCATGAAGAGATCATCTGCAGCTATTTGCAAATTCTTCTGGGCATTCAGCTATTGGCTTATTTTCTGATTCAGATTTATTACAAAAAGAGACTGTAAATTTTCATATAAACTTGTTGAATGAAGCCGGCAATAGCGCAGCAATGAATGACTGCCGCATGCTATTGGGTACCTGCAAGGCTGCTTTAAAAATACTGCCTGTGTATGAACTTGCGGACGCTTGTATTCAGGAGATCTGTCAGGCTTCGCAAACAGTATGCTCACCAAATGAAGGCGATATTGTAATATAAGTAAAGGAGATGCTGTCTATGCAGCTTGTATGGGTTCTGCTCATTGCGGCAGCCATTACAGTTTTTGAGATTCTCATCTATCGTTATCATTTTCCAAGATTTTTTCTGTTTATCTTTCCGCTCATCAATATTTGTCTGGAAATATGCATTGTTTTTTTCATTCTGCGCCAGCAGGCACTGGTTACCAGCTATTATCCGCTATGGGTTCGGATCGGCATCTACCTTCTGCCGTTTCTGCTATCCCTGTTTATCATGACCGGTCTTCTTGTGCACCGATATGTAAATATGGAATATACAAAACCATTCCGCCATATCGTCTGCCGTCTGTTTGCATTTCTTCTGATCAGTATGCTTTTCATCTTTCTCACAACCATCTATTTTGCACAGGAATATGTTATCTTTTATCCAAATGCAAGTCCTCAGGAACGAGATAAGCTCATGACGGATAAAACCTATGAACGCATCAGCTTAGATTCTCAATATGTCGGGTGGCTGAAAAAAGCAGAAAATGCGGACAGCATCCTCGTATATTTCGGAGGAAATGCACAAAACACCAGCGCCTTATGCAGAGAGTATGATGAAAGCGGAATTTTTTCTTATATGAAAAACACATACTTTCTCAGTGTTGACTACCCTTCCTATGGAGACAGCAGGGGCTCCCTGTCACAGGTTGAATTATTCAAAATGGCAGATGCCGTGCTTCACTATGCCCGTCACAGGTTTCCGGATAAAAAGCTGATTCTTGTCGGCTACAGCATTGGTACGGGAATTGCAAGCTATGCAGCCTCTATATCACAGCCGGATGCACTGATATTACTTTCTCCATACAATAATGGCAGGGATTTATTCAACTCCTATTTCCCCGTTTTCTATGGACCCTTGCAGTACCTGATTCGCTATCCCCTAACCAGTGATAGGTATGTTAGCACAGTGACTTGTCCTGCTCTGGTCATACTGAGTGATCGGGATACCATTGTTTCTCCTGGCCTCTCAAGGCGTCTGATACAAAGCTTTCCCAAACCGGTAAAGGTAATCCATTTTGATACTCTGCAGCATGGTGATATCGCTATGAACAATGAGGTATGGCAAGCTATTGTGAGCTTTCTCAATGAGCTTCATGAATAAAGCTGCACCGTGATTATGCTTAACCGGCAGCCATTGTCAAAATGTGACAGCTCGATTTTCTAAGTATTTTGAATGTCGAAAACATAGCAATGAAACCTGCTTTGTTCTCTGTTTACGAGCGCTCTTTGAAGCAATAAACATTTCGTTTATTGCTCTTTTATGTTTAAAAGGAAATGGTCGTATGTATGAAACCATTATGTTCACATTTCTATGCTGGCCTATGCCAAAGCTCCACGTAAAGAAATAAAAAACATGGAAATCACTCCATGTCTTTATCCTCTATCATATATTTTTTCTTCCAGCTCATCAAATTTACGATACAAATCAACAAATTCATCACATAAAATCTTAAAGGATTCCGCACTCATCAGTAAATCCTGCGCATGTGTGAGAAGAAGATTCAAATCCACCGGATTTCCACCAGCTTCCTCCTGCACGAGACGCTGATGTATACGATGCCCCTTGGCATATAGTTCATTGCCCTTTCTTACAAGCTCGTTGCACTGTCCGTAGTTTTTGCTTTTGGCCTCCTGAATCGCTTCGATATAAAGACTTCTAGCCTGTCCCACGGAAGAAATGATTTCTAGTATCTCGAGTTCTGAACTACCCATCGTATCCATCTCCTGACCTTTTCTGTTCTACTATTGTATCATACCCATACCGTGATTTCACTAGGAATTTCAAGAAAATGATATCTCTTACAAAAGCTGTCAAATTCATGACGGGAAGAAGAAGCCTCTTTATGTTTTCATAGATAGTGAAGATGCAGTGCTATTTTTATTATGCCTTTAGATTTCCTGATGAGTTCACTGTCTAATGCATAGAATAATACGTTGATATCTTGTCTTCTTTTTGCAAAAGAACACTGCGCGGAAAATGTATACGACAGAATTATCCTTTACACTGTATTTTAAGAAAACGGTTTACCTAGGATAAGCAGACCTCATACAGCGTAGATTGATTTCCCTGCGTATAATCTCCTCTGCCGTTTTCAGTGCTTCCTCCTGAGAATCTATTATTTTATATGCAAACATGTTACTCAGCCCCATAACCAGGCTCCACATAAAGAGGATTTCTTTCTGATACTCCGCTTTCGGACAATCATGTTTTTTCAAAAAAGCAAGGGCGGTGCAGCGAAAAATTTCATAAGACTCCACAGATTTCTCCTTTAGGTCGTTGAGCTGAAACATTTGGGATTTCATGGTGTTGGTATGATATTTCAAAAAATCAGGGTGCTGTACCATAAAGCTCACATAGCCTGTGCCAATCTGAATGATAGCTTCATCCACATCACCACCTGCAATTTCGCAGGACTTTTGCAATGCCGCGGTGAACTGATCCTCTATATAAGCAGAAATGGCATTCATAAATTCTTCCTTATTTTGAAAATGCTTATACAATGCAGTATGTGATACATGGCAAAGCGCGGCAAGCTTTCGCATAGACAAGCTCTGCTCTCCATTCGCATTGATATAACGAATGCCTTCCTTAATCAGTGTATTTTTTAAATCCTTATGATGGTAGCTTTGTTCCCGCATGCAGATCAATCCCCTTTCTATGTATCTGTATTTTATCACACGATGTTGACAGTGTAAACATTCTATGATAATCTATCAATGTAAACAGCGTTCACTTAGCTGAGAAAGGATGAATCATGAAGACCATACTATCCGATATTCCCTTATCACCTCTGTATTTTTCTGAACATGTCTTTGTATTTGACGTTCATAAGCTCAAACAAACAGCACCTTGCGCAGGATGCTTTTCCTGCTGGGTAAAAACCCCGGAAGCCTGCATTTTTCAAGACGATATTTCTTCCTTTACAGCTTCAATGAAACAAAGTGATATGCTTTATATCCTTACAAGGAATGTATATGGCTCCTATAGTCCGTTTGTGAAATGTGCAATCGATCGCTCCCTTTCCTATGTGCAGCCGTATTTTACGATCCGTAATCATGAAATGCATCATGTGTTGACCGCCTCTACTCACCTGCAGCTGATTGTTATTGCATATGGCAGTGAGGATGTGCAGGAACAAAACGTTCTTCAAGCACTTGTTCAGGCAAATGGAGTCAATATGGACTGCAGAAATGTACAATGCCATCACTGTAAAGACAGCGAGAAGGCCCTTGCCCTCTTACAAACAATGGAAGGAGTGACAAGTAGATGAACTATGCAATCGTATGCGGCTCACCAAAATCATCGAACAGCTGCAGTGAAATGCTGGCAAAGCGTCTTTTTTCGGGCATGGAGGATATCACTGTTTTTCAGAGTATAAATATCCATAAAAATCCTCAGCTCCTTCAGCAGCTGCAATCCTATGATACCGTTGTGCTTACTTTTCCTCTTTATTTTGATGCACTGCCTTCCCATCTTCTCAGCTTTCTTGTGCAGTGGGAAAAAGAACAAAAGAGCGTTCCTGTAAAGGGAAAGCTGTATGCCATCGTGAATTGCGGCTTTTTCGAGGGAAAGCAAAACCGTTGTGCCCTTCAGATCGTGGAAAACTGGTGCAAAAAAAGCGGTATGTGTTTCATGGGGGGGATCGGCATCGGTGCAGGCCCCATGCTGAATGAAATACAAGCTATGGCGTGGGAGCATGGTCCAAAGGCACCTGTTGATAAAGCCCTGCGGTGCATGAGAGAAGCGATTTTGACGGATACTGCAATCGAAAATAGTTATGTTCAACCGGCGTTTCCACGCAGCCTTTATATGAAAATGGCGCATCATTCCTGGAATAAGCAATTAAAAAGGAATGGCTATCGTCCTAGAACGGTATATCCGCGAAAATAATCTTTATCAGTGCTGTACTTCCTATCCGTGCAGAAATAATCTGCATTTCCCTCGTTTCATATCGGATTGCTGGGATAAAACGTCGTGATAAGCCAGCCTGTCATAAAAACCGTCATAGGACGGCTCTTTCTACCTTCAAAATGAAAATCGTTATCAATATAACGGCTTCCCAATGGATAGGAGTAGTCTTATGACGGTTATTTTATATGCAGTTTTTCTTCAGGGAAGTAAATCTTAGATTCCTCTTTCAAATCAGCTCTTGTCAATGCACGAACAATATCGCTGGCCTTTGACAGCTCCTTAACCTTGCCGCTTTCCTCGAGAACCCAGATATTATGTCCGCTTTCATTGCTCTTATAAGGAGAGTACGGCTTTTGAGAGACAACATCCTGATACACATAGTAATCCGGATCGTATCCCAATGCTTGTACATGAAGCTGAATGCGTTTTAAATCCTCCGGATATTTCAGGGTCACATATTCAAACAGCTTTCGATTCAAAAGCCGATAGGCTATATCACGCAGAATTTCATCCCTGCAGGACACCAGCTCGGAGAATCCATACAGGGCTGCGGATTCATCCAGACGATACAAAGCATCAATCCCTGCATCCGCACCACAAAGGAATGGATGAAACATTTTTACATCGCTCAGATATTCAGGATGCAGTACAAACACCTCTTTCATCCTGCGAAACAGTATAGAAAGCAAGGTCTCATAGCTGCGGGCTACCGGATGAAGATATACCTGCCAATACATATGATAGCGGGCCATGATATAATCCTCCACGCTGTGTATTCCACTGGCCTTCACAACAATCCTTCCATTCTTTACACGTATTGTTCTTAAAATTCGTTCCAGATCAAATTTTCCATAGCTGGTCCCTGTAAAATAGGCATCCCGCAGAAGATAATCCATACGATCCGCATCCAGTTGACCGCTTACCAGCTGATTCATACATTCCTTCGGATGGCGATATTGAATAATGCTTGCGACATCCTCCGGCAGCCGTGCGTCACAGGCAGCCAGAATTTGGTGTATCTCACTGTTCTCCGTTATGATTTTCACAGTGTATTCTTCATGCTTATACATACTTATGCCTTCAAAGGCATGGGAAAACGGTCCATGACCGATATCATGAAGCAGCCCTGCAAGCATTGCTACCGCTTTTTCATAATCACTTAATGCTTCTCGCAGCTGATCAATTTCATAAACCATGCGCCGTACGATTTCATAAACACCCAGAGAGTGGGAGAACCGTGAATGCTCCGCTGTATGATATACCTGAAAATCTCCACCCAGCTGATGGATCCGCCTCAGGCGCTGCATCTCCTTTGCATTGATGCAATCCCATACAACCTGCAGATCCACATGGATATAACCGTGAATCGGATCGCGCAGAACTTTTGTTTCATCTGTTTTTAGCATAATCTCTCACCCTCTTTTCTATTTCCATTATACTATAAAGCGCTGCGTAATTATAACAAATTATGGAGTTATATCAAAAGTATCGATTTCTGTTAACTTATCCTTCAGATTATGTAAATATAGAGAGGCCTCCTTTATCTTTTCTTCTTTCAGAAGTATATCTACAGTTAAAATATGATTTTTTATATCATGTCGTTGTTTGTATACCCTCTCTTGATATTCCATCAATTGGCAATATTCTTCTTTCAATGCTATTTTATACTGTTCTATCATCTTACGCTCATATTTATCTTCTATGATCTTATGATACTTCCGTAATTGTCTTATGTAATAGAATATACCATAAAGTATAAGAATGCTCATCAAAATTAAATTTATATTTATTTGATAAATGCTCGCATTTGATTTAGCTAGTCTATATGTATCGAACAGATAATAGTTACACCATAGGATTGCTATTGGCAGAATGACCAATGGCAATAATGGTCTTTCAATTTTGTTCAATAATCGCGAATAAAGAATCGTGCTGATGATGTATGAAATGCATTTGATTACAAGCAACATAACAGTATTGATATTTTTTTGCTGATCAGACAATATGTCAAAATCTGACAGCCATATAAATTTTATTTCCTCAGTCCCAAAAATACCGATGAAAGAAGAAAGTAGTATCATAAACAAATACTGCATAGCAGTAAAAATAAATATTTTTTTCACTGATAATTTCAATAAAACATGCGGAAGAATTAAAACAATCAGAATATTAAGGCAAAAATAAATAGCATTTGATATAAGAGAAAACTCATTATATAGAATACTTAAAACAATTAAAGATAACGCCGACAGTATATATAAAAGTAAATACCGTCTGATTTGAGGCTGATCCTGGTGAAAGTTAATATAATAGAAAATAACTCCAATGAGAGCATTGAACACATCTGTAAGTATTTCTTCCATAGCTATATTTTCTCCTGATTTTTTGTATTAAGAAATATATCCTGATGAAACCCTTTTTCGTCTTGCCAGGTTCTGATTTCTCCATCATTTTGCGTTATAATATCCTGAATAATACGATTACCATAACCGTGATACCTCCCATTTTTTGTACTCATATGTAGTTGAACAGTAATTCCTTCAGCTAATGTATTATCTATTTTGATATGTAGTAAATTAAGCTTATTATCAAGTCTGACACATATTTGCTTTTCCTTACTTAGCATAGCAGCTTCTATAGCATTATCTAACAAATTACTCATAAAGCTTATTAACTCTATTTCTTTTAATGAAGCTTTTTCATACCAGTACCCTTGGATATTTATTTCAATGCCATTTTCTTGAGCTTTTCTTTTTTTCTGCTGCAGTAATGTATCTAAAAGCAAATTCGTATGTATCGATTCACTTTCTAACAATAGCAGTAAATCGGCGGTATGATCCTGTTTATATAAATCATTTTGTTTTTGTAATATTTCTATTCTTTCTGTTATCTCGTGTATTTGTTCACTTAATAATTTTTTTTGCTCGACAATTTCGTTCTGCATTTCTTTATGAAGCTGCTTTTGTGCTTTTAATTCCAGCTTTTCATGATACCTTCTGCTCATATTCTTCAGGCAGTAAACAGCAAAAATTAACGACACAAATTCTAAAAAAATATACAAGAAATATAATACACTGATTTTTCTTAGCTCCATATTTATACCAGCATATACAATAGTCATAGTAATTAGCAGCATAAGAATCTTTGCTGTTATTGATGTCCCCATACAAATATACAAAATTCGTTTCATCGTCATCACCTTTTATCATTATAACGATGTTTTTATTACAAGAAAAGGTAAAAAATACATTAAAGCTGTTAAATAATACATTTCTTTTCCACATTGCGATTTTAAGCATTATAATACATATAAGGAGGTATATGGGATGTTACATTTAGGTATTGCAGAGGACAGTATCATTCAGTTGAATTATTATGTAGAACTTTTGCATATGGAGCTTATGCAAAAACCTCACGATATTAAGACTTATTCAAATCTACAAATGCTGGAGGATGATTTACAGAAAGGAGAAAAACTCGAAATTCTTATATTAGATATTCGATTTCCACACGGTAATGGAATTGATGCAGCGAAACGTATTAATCGGATGTATCCAAATATATCAATCATATTCATCAGTGCTTATCTAGAGCAGGCTCCGCTGGTATATGACACAGAACATGTTTATTTTATATATAAGAAGGATATGGAATATAGACTTCCACTTGCTTTGGATGAAGCAATTAAGAAAATACAGCTTGAAAAGAATAATTTCTTGAAATTGACTTGGAAAAATACAAGAATGGTAATACCTCAAAAAAATATTATCTATATCGAACGCATAAAGCGAAAAACAAAAATTAACGCTTATGAGCAAGAGTATCTAACATATACGAAACTAGAGGATATAATGAAGGGTTTGAATGATGATTTTTTAAGAGTTCATAACAGTTTTATTATTCACACGAATTGTTTAAGGGAAATCCATCGCACGTATATGATTATGAAAAATAATGCGTACATACCAGTAAGCCGGACATATGAAAAAGATGTAAGACACTTAATAGAGACTATGTTCACACAATAGAAGGAGATAATACTTTATGAAAAAGAGAGTTATGATACTAATTGGAACTGTAGCATTGGCATTATGTGGAACCATTGGTTATTTATTAAATAGAGGAACTGATGTAAAAAGTGCATTACAAGAACAGGCGAACAATATTCTTAAAGAGGCTAAGCGAAACGAACAGGCGAACAAATTCTTACAGCATGTTTCTATTAAAGTAAAAGATGTAAAAGATGATAAGGTTACCTTCGTCATATCGACTGTAGATATGGTTTCACTTACAAAGCAGATAGCACAGCAAACTTCAGATATAGAAAATGCTACAGTCCTGATTGAAGAAACCAAAAAGAAATTGGAATCATCTTTAGTCTCTGGTAATTTTGAAACTAAAAACTTCACAGTAACCTGTGACATACATAAGAACAAGGATAAATATACATTTGAAGAAACTGCTGAGTTCACGGACGCTATATTTGGCGGTCTTATTAAAGAGCTGGAGCACCAGTTAAAGGAGCGTGATTAGATATGAAACGTATCATAAAATATTGTTATGTCACTTGTTTATGTCTATTAATAACCCTCAGCTGTTTTCAATACCCCATATCAGCAGCAAGTCAGGTAGAAACAAGTGTACTGCTTATTGATGCGAAAACATATGAACATCAGCGTTATACAATGCTTCAAAAGGATGATACGTTCTACATTAAGAGTGATGATTTATCTGCTTTATCCGGGTTTCAAATTACAAAGCAAAAGAACCACTGGATGGCAATATATAAAAAAAATAAAAAGATTCTGAAAAAAGTAAATTTTGTGAATAATCAGATAGAGTATGGTAAGATAAAGGAATCATGTAAAACGATTCAACTAGATAATACTGTATATTTCGAATTAGAACCAGCAGTCCGTTATTTAAATATACGACTGTCATTAAAAGACGGCTTCATTTTTTATTTAAAAGGGACTTCTATATTTCCAGAGCTTAAGCAGAATATGAAGAACGATATAGAAACATACGAAATAACATTATCTGATACAGGAATTGGTGTTGTGGATACTGCAAAAAATAATGTACTTTATGTCCTTACGGGATCCTTGGACTATCTTATGAACATCACTGAAGCTAAACCCTCAATCATTAATGGTGTTGATCGGAAATATTATGAAAGAGTGTTAACCTCTATGATTGGTATTCAGGAAAAAAATTTAAAGGAATCATTATCATCAGAAACATTAATAACAGATGTACTTGATGAAATCTATGAAGTAGATGGAGTTTCCGGACTATTTAATTTACCTGAAAAAAGTGAAATTATTTATGACGTTATGAAAAGTGCGTATCATTCCTATAAGAATGATAAAAATCAAAAAGATACCATCAAGATGATCAACCATTATTTATATCAATACAATACCTATTATGATGCAGCAAGAAATATATTCCCAAAACTGACAAAAAGCAGCACCTTTGAGCAGTTTACAAATCCATTGCGCCAAAGTATAAAAGCGGTATTGAATAAAACAAAAGATGCGGATAGCATACTCTCAAGCGCCAAACAAGAGATTCTACAAGAAGATTACGCATCAATCATTAAAAGTGTATTGGAAAGTGCTACAAGTAGTTCTATATCCTTTTCTCAACTTACTATGGGAATCAATGCATCCTCATATTTATTAAAAGGATTAGCGTGGCCAGGTGCAGCTGAACAGGGCGCAAAAACTTATTCTGATCTGAATGATTTTTATAGAATGAATTTTGCATCAGCTCAAATCAATAGCGTCTTATCATCTCATTTAAAAGATTTGAATAAAAAGGATAAATATTCAGCCTCCGACATTAAGGAATACTATCACACTTCCTTACTCTATTATCGACTTGCTGAAGTATTCTACGATTATTGTGGAAAATATGGGAAAAATTACAAAAAAACCGCTGAGCTCGCACATAATAAAGGCATATCAACAATTAATATGGATATTTCTTCATTGATGTTTGATGATGTGGATTATGCGAAAACAAAAATATCAGCAAAGAAAATTAAAGGTGCGGAGGATCCAAACACAAACAAGGAAGCAAAGAAAGCATACGCTACATTGCTATTAAATCCTTTTATAGCGAAAGCTACATATTCTACAAATGATTTAAAATCAAAAATCTCCATTGAAGAAACCTCTAACAGCATTCAGACTTCTCTTTTTTCATTACAGGATATAAATGAAGATGGTATTCTTGATTTACTTGTATTCAGCAAAGGGTCAGCCAATAATGTAAAAGAAGTCGCTGTTTTTACCTATCAAAAAAACAAAGTTACATTTATAAATTCATATTATTTCTATGGAGCCTATGGCGATATAAATAAAAACGGCGAAATATACGGAATTGGAATTGCAAATCAGCAATATTTATATATAAGATCCGGTGGCAGCAGTGCTCAGAAAAGTTATACCTATGTAACCTGGTATCAGGATATGGTTCATGAGGATACCTATAGTTTAAAAGCAGTTGATGGTGTTGGACCAAAAGAAGATGGATATAACAAATTAATAGCATTAAAGAATAATAAACAGATTGATCGTGATATCTTTACTCATTATACAGATGAATCCAGTTCTTCTAAAAACAGTTTTATCAAATCACTAAAAGCGATTAATCCTATGGAAAATACGGAAGCAAATCGTAATGCTAAATTAGCGCAGCCATATAAAGAAACTGTTGATCTTCTAAAGAAGGAGAATGCCAAAAATGAAAATGTAAAAGCAGAGGCAAAACATCTGCTTGATAGTTTGATTCAAAGATGTAAAAAACAACGTGATGGAGAATTTAAACCTAATACGGAGCAGGAAAGAAAAATGGCAAATGAACCTGGTCCTGGTGCAGGAATAAGCATCCATATAAAAGAAATCAACGGTCTTCAAATTCATTCTCTGAATGATGTAAAAAGTGCATATGCAGATATCTTCTATAACGGTGAACCTAATACAGCCTTTATAGAAGAAAACAATAATGTGTATATGAAATTCACTTATTCCATTATAGGTGCTCAACAATCTGGTGATTTCAAGGTTATTTCACAAGATAATTCATCTGCCCAATTAACCTTTAATTATTATTTCGATGATGGTAGAAAAGAACCTAATAATCCGAGAACCCTTGAGTTAATTAAAACTGATGGATCATGGAAAATCGTCAGTATCGATGGAAGTAATATAATTCCAATAGATTTATAAAATTAACTGAAAATATGAGGAGTATAAAGAGATGAAAAAATATATTTTAACAATAATGTCTGCATTGCTCTGCTTAAGCTTGTGCTCGTTTACACATATACACGCTGATACCGGCAATAACACGGAGGAATTCTCAACTGATAGGGATAGAAATTATGCTATCGGTACAGGTGGATTCGCATATATTGAGGAAAATGGAGACTTGTATGCGAATGGAACAGTTTCCCGTTCAAATCCCACTGGTGCTTATCGAGATGAAATCTCCTTTCCCTTCAACAAAAATGACAATGGTTTTGATTATAAAACAAGGGAATTTACAAACCCTGCATTATTGGATACCAGCGTTAAAAGTGTTGCTTTTATGGATAACATTATATATTACTTAAAAAATGATGGAAGTGTTTGGATATACGCAAAATCTTCAAGTGATAATAAAGTCCTTCTCCCTAGCGATAAATCAAAAAAAGTATTAGACAATATAGCATATATCGCACCCGTAAATCATTATGAAAAATCTGTTGATAAAAAGCCTTTTATCGCCATTAGCAATAACGGAGAATTATTTAGTTGGGAAGGCTTAAGTCCTATAAAAATGAGAGAAGATGTTAAAGAAGTGTGTTTAAATGTTGGAATACATGGGGATGAGCTTAATTTCAATTATCTTATTTTGACGAATGGAAATCAGGTAATCGAATGGAATTCGGTTACTCATACAGAAAAAGTAATTATGAACAATACAAAGCATATTTATGCATATGATGGACATTTTGCTGCAATAGATCAGAATGACATTCTTTGGACATGGGGATTAAACCAAGCCAGCTGCCTCGGACATGGTAGTAAAAAGGTATTGGGAAGTGGATATCAAACGCCAAAAGCTGTTGCAAGTGATGTTAAAACAGTAATCCTGACTTCTTATGAAACATTCTTTATTAAAAATGATACTTCATTATGGGGAATGGGAGCATGCGATAATGGATATGAATCCTATTATTTATGGCATGCAGGAGATATAACCTATGATGAAACATGCCCATACTTTGAAAAAATAGATGCACTTGGTGGATATAGCAGCATCAATAAACCGGTTATATTAACAAAAAAATATTATGATTCATTCTATTTTAAAGAGGATAACATTCTTTATACAAAAGATAATAATGCGAATTCATTGCATTATTCAGGGCATGTAGAACCTCTACTTGCAGGTGAATATATAGAAAATCATAAAATTACTGATAAGTTGAAAATTAGTAGAGATTATGAAAAAGAAGTCGAACAGAGAACATATAGTGAACGAGAACTCTATGAAGTTTATCCCGAAAGTCTTAATAATAAATCAGATAATATTTTAAATGATAGTTTTGACCACATGCTGTTCATTTTAGATAACAGAAATGAATTTGATAATCTTCTAGCAGCCCTAGGGAATGTTGTAGACCCAGATTATGCTTTAGAGGCAATTATAAACCACCTTCATTCTTTACTTCCTATATTTGGTAAAGATCGTACTTATGCCGATTTATTGGATGAGGTTACTTTGAATATTGTCAGAGAAGCATCCTCAGATCATTATTATGTTGAAAAAGCTTTCGATGATGTAATAGATGAGAATAAAGAATTTTACAAACATGTTAAAACCCTTCTTGATTATAAAGACGATATTACAGAATCGGAATTCAAAAGTATCGCATCCTACTTTAGCAAAGATAAATCAGATATTAGTAATGCATATACTTCTTTTACAGACTGTAAAAAATCATGGGATAATACGGTTGGGTTATTATTTAAAGGTTCTGACCATTTAGTCAAATTCAGCGATGCCTTTATACTCACTCTTCAAATGAAAATGTGTGATAGAAAAATAGTAGATAGCCTACTGGATGAATTCCCTGAAGGAAGTCAGTTCCATACTTCATTACAACGGCTTAAGAAAAAAATGGAGAAAAACTTTTGGAACCAGGTTTCCAATGAATTCACAGAAACTTACATAGAAGACGGGTTATATGACAGCATAAAAAAATATATAAATAGATATGCTGTTGAATTAGGCAGCAAATCACTTTATGAATTATTTATTGAAAAGAAATTTAAAGGCAGCGTCTTGTATGATATATTAATCGACACCGTGGTAGAAGTTATTGATAAGAATTATCCGTACACAAAAGCTGATAAAATCACTAAGGCATACATGTACCAAGGCTCTTCTACAATTCTGTATAACACATTGATATCCAAAAGAAAAGAGTTTATCAATGCGCATAAAACTGGAGTACCTCTCAAAAATATAGAAAACAAAATAGCCGTACATAAAGCATTATATAAAGCAACAGTCTCTTCCATAAAACAAGGACTCTCAGAATTAGAAACAGAAGGTTCCTCTTATGAAATGAAAAAAACAAGTGATCTTATTGATTTGCTGGAATTGCAAACATATGATGATTACTTGAAGAACTGTATCAAAAAATTACAACCATATGGTTTCTCATGGTCTTATTATGTTATCGACAATAAAGCCTATATTACAGGATATACACAAAAAGAAGTTAGCAAAATGAATCGTTCATCTAAATCCAATCAGTCTATTTTATACATACCTCAGGAAATCGATGGATTTACTGTAGTTGGAATAGATGCCGAGCACTTTGATGGTGATTTTACAATGATAGAAATGAGTGATTCTATTGTTACGATAAAAGGCAATGCATTAAGAAACATGCCACATCTAAGATATTTAAAATTATCAGATAGTATTAAAAAAATTGATACCAATATCCTACCAAGTTCTCTTATTGAAATTGAAACAGCATCAGATGCTGTGGATGATCTATCATCTTCTATAAAAATAAACAAGAAATTTGGTACTGTTTCAAGTATTCAAATCGTAAAACAACCTGATACCCTAGTATATGATGGCACCTCTGAGTATGATAGTTCCGGTATGGTTCTGGAAATCACAAATCCTATTGGTAAAAAAACTAAAATAACGAGCGGATGGCGAGAATATATTGCGCCTGATGAAAATGGCAAATATTTTCTGCATATCTTATGCGGTGGAAAAGAAACATCACTGAAATTGAACACAATACAAAAAGATATACAGTATAACGTTTATTATCAAGATGAGGATGGTAATGATCTCGCCCCTTCTAAAACAATCACTGGAAAATCTCTCACGAATACAGTAGTTAAACCAATCAATATTAACAATTACACTCCTGATAAAGTTGAAATTAAAAAGATCCTTACGTTACATGATAAAGAATTCGTTTTCACTTATAAGCAGAGCATTAAAATAGACACATCCCTTATATTTATGAAGAAACAGGAAACAAAAGTGCTACCTGTACATTCCTCAACAAAGCTCACTTATGTTTCTAATAATCCCAATATTGTTACATGTGATAGTAATGGAAATGTTAAGGGTATTGCTGGTGGAAATGCAATCATAACGATTGTGGATGAAAATATGAATAAAGCCGAAATACATATTTATGTTTCAAATCCTATAACTGGAGCTTCTTTTGTAAAGAATGAATATACAATACAGCCAGGTGAAAGTTTAAAATTATTAATGTTAATCACACCATCGGATTCTGATATGGTTCGAAAAGTTGACTATACATCTTCTAATGAAGAAATAGCAAGTGTTTCTTCTGATGGTATTGTTTCAGCAAAAAAAGAGGGTGAGGTTACTATACAAGGTATAACAGTAAATGACATCAAAGCTACATGTAAATTAAACATAACACTTAATAAAAACAAACAATATTCTGTAACAGCAGGTGATGAAGGAATTTTCATCAAGGGTACAAAGAATAACTATGTATTTCAAACAAATGCTTCATTAGATTCCCTTTCTTCCATATCAATAGATGATAATCCATTAAATAAAGATGACTACCACATAAGCAATCATGAAATACATATCACGCCTAATCTATTAAATACTTTGAAAACAGGACAACACAATATTAAATTTTTCTTTACAGATGGTGTTGCAATCGCCAATTTTCAAATAAAAGATTCAGATAAAGCAGATACTTCTAACAAAGATATAGATACTAGTTCTCCCTCTATGGATCAAACAATCTCAACACCACCTGTTATTGACTTAGAAACACCACTACCTGATAATAATATCCAATCT